>ERZ1740067.1008-NODE-1008-length-20640-cov-7.689434_pt1 | contig 20640 bp, 16 predicted proteins | sample MGYA00581736_ERZ1740067 | MGnify/ENA primary metagenome ERZ1740067 (study PRJEB43018, sample SAMN04849236) | marine metagenome | isolation source: floating plastic debris | place: Pacific Ocean | collected 2008-08-27 | study: EMG produced TPA metagenomics... | reverse complement strand
CATGAAATACTCCGATTATAATAAGCAATAGAATTTTTTTCATAATGAATGCCAACAACTGTATATGATCATTGATCATATATCCACTATACGCCTAAGATAGCAAATCCTCAATGTTCATAAAAGACCTATCGGCAACATGAGTGTAAATTTCGGTGGTTCTTGTAGACCCATGTCCAAGTAATAATTGAATATGCCTGATGTCAGTGCCCTTTTCAAGCAAATGCGTCGCAAAGCTATGACGTAGTATATGTGGAGTGACCCTTCTGTTTATTCCAGCTTTTTTGGCTGCATTTACAATAATGTTCAAAACACTTGAAGAACTGTACCTGTTTCCCTTCACACCTTCGAACAGATAGTTTTTTGGGCCATACTCCTTGTAATATTTCCTCAAGTTATCCAAAGTGTTCTTGCTCAAAATAGTAAGGCGATCCTTGTTTCCCTTTCCCTGCCGTATCCTGACCATCATTCGTTTACTATCGATATCGTTCGGTTTAAGCTCCAAAAGTTCATTTCTTCTTAAACCCGAAGAATATAGAAGCTCAACAATACATCTATGCTTAAGATTGTTCGTGTTTTCTATAATATCCAAGATTTCTTTTTTTGAAAGTACCTCAGGAAGACGCTTCTTTTTTCTGGGCCTTTCTATGGAGTAGAACCTATTCGGCATCCCATGGACCACTTCATAATAAAACTTGATGCTATTCAATGCCTGGTTGACATAGGAATTTGATTTTCCTTGCCTTATCAATCCCTTTAGATATTCACGAATTTCATTTTCGTCAATTTCCAAAGGGTTTCTTTTATGGTAATGATTGATAAAAGCCTCAAAACAATTTACATAGGCCCTTACAGTATTGTTAGAGTACCTTAGTAGTTCCAATTTGGATAAATAGGTTTCTGGGCACCTTTTTCGATTGGGGTTGAGTTCCCTACCTCTGAACCATTCCACATCGATAGGTCTTTTGTCATTTATGGATTTTCTCTCTGTAAAGAAAAAGTTTCCATTGATCCATACTTCTCCTTTAAACGTCTTGAATATCAACTCAAGGTTTTGCTTGGTATTGGGTAGGTGGTACATATTGAAATCATCGGACCAAATAGTATTGGGCAATTGTGTTATCAAAGCTTGGATTACCCTGTCGGACTTAAACTGTAGTCCAATTTGCTTTTTTCCCTCAATCAATAGATGCTTTAACGTAATACTTCTTCCTTTGAACATGATGTTTTGGGACAATTTGGGTATTAAAATCGATTTAATCGTACCTTAAACGAATAATGTTCGAATAAATATTCGATTACACCAAATTACAAATGAGATTGCAACAAGGATGTCTATACTGTGGTAAGGAGCTTACAGGCCGAACGGACAAAAAATATTGCGACCTCCACTGTAAGAGCGCCTACCAATACAAAAAGGCAAAGGAGCAACCGGAAAGGTTTTACAATAAAGTGGATAACCAACTCAGGTTGAACAGGAGATTGTTGAAGGAATACAATAAAGCGGGTAAGGCGATCGTAAGGTCGGAGGTGTTATTGAATTTGGGCTTTGACCCCAACTTTTTTACCCATTATTGGAAGAACAAAAAAGGCATGGTCTATCTGTTCGTTTATGAATATGGATTTCTCAAAAAGGTTGAAAATGGAAAAGAGAAGTATGTTCTGATAATCTGGCAGGACTACATGGCAAAGTGAAGCAAAGCCAATTCAGGTTAAAATTATTTTGCCGATATTTGATAGTAAGTGAGCTTACCTTTTATAACCATATGAAATAGATGTCAAATCGGTGAGCATTTTTTGAAATATTGAATTAACTTTTTGAATATCAAGTAGATATAAAGGATTCCGTGATCCTTCCGCAATCACTAGTAAAATCCATTAAAAACGCCAAGCTTCCTTGAGCGTTTTTTTGTTGTCCTTACTTCAATGTGAATTATTAAAGGACCATGTCCTGTCCTAAATACCCGTTGATTTAATATCCACTCCTGTTATTGATAATACATTACCTTCAAAATCGTTCAGGTAAAGAATTTTGAAGAATTATGGTTTTTGCAACCTTCTATTCTTACGCTTTGATTGGATGGTTTTAAATGACCGATGTCTTTGTCCCGATTGACCCACATTCTAAGATAGCGACGAGGTTTTAGTATAATGGTAGCAATACATTTTTAGTCCATAAAATTAGGCGGTGTCCAATTTTTACAACTTTTTTTATTTCATAGAAATTATTTTTGAATTTATGATGGGTTATTTCCACTGTTCAATAGATTTAAAAGAATCGAATACCGTTTTTCAAATTGAATCGAGTTGTTCTTGAAAGAAAGAAAACATGTAGAAATAACATCAATAGCATGTGAAGATTTAGACGGTGAAGATTTTTCCAGCAGTAGTAAAATTTAGAAAGGTTGACCCTTCATCTAACCAAAAATTAAATTTCATGGGTAGTCTAAAACTTTTAACACGATCTGTAGTTCTAGTTCTGATAGGTATCGCTTGCTCTTGTTCTTCGAACGGAGATGACGATAATACAGATGATGTAGGTAATGCCATACAACTAACTGTTGAAGGTCGTTATACCGGTCTAATAGAACTTACAATTTCAGGTGACTTAGTAAGGGTTCCGGTTTCTCTTACCGTGCAGGAAACGGCACCAACCCGATTTTCAGGTAATTTTTATGAAACTGCAGAATTTAGACCTTGCTGTAGCACCAATCCGCAGGATGGTACTTTCACCTTTGATTACGACCCTAGTGAAATGATTATCGACAATTTCGAAATCAGGGTAAATTTTAATAGTATTCCAGATAATCCCTGTACAGGGGTATATAGAGGGTCCGGAGAGGTTGAATTTGATGAAACTAGCTTAATTATGGCAGAAATTTTAATTAATGATTGCAATGTCTCGGACACCATGGGAACACTTTCTCTCAGTAAGATAGGAGAGCTATAACAAAGTGGTTTCGATTTTTTAGGAAGTACTGTAAATTAAAAATCTTTTTTAGATTCACAATTGCACATGCGAATACCCTTAAAGCATACTTCCTTTTTGATTCTATAAACAAGGCCGTTTCGCAATTGGCCCGAGTTTTCAAAAGCCAAAAATATTTCTTAGTTGATTAAAGATTAAAGATGATTGGTTTTTTCAACCATTAATTTCGAATAGAATCAAATCATGGGTTGACAACTTCATTTGGTTGAATAGTGTTCTAGGGCTATAGCCCGTAATACGCTTGGCTTCATGCGCAAAATGTGGTTGGTCATGATAACCAAAATTCAAGGCGTCCGTTAGTTGATTTGCAAAACTGCTTTTCAAAAAGGCACTTGTTCTTTCAAACCTGAATAAGCTCAACAGTTCTTTAGGTGATAAATTGAAGTGCATTTTGGTTCTTCTGTGAATTGTTTTTGAATTGACCCCTATTTTTTGAGAAAGCTCTGAAACGGTTTGGATATTTTCGGTCGTAATTATTTGAATTAGTTTATAAATAAAGCTGTTGATTTCCTCTTTCTCAAATAGCGGTCTAAGCCAGCTATCTAGAACAGAGGTATTTAGTTCATTTTCGAAAAAAAAACTTTCAATAGCAATATTTTCAAGCGCATTAATCTTGTTTGCAATACGGTCATCTATCTGAACTGTTGCGGGATAAAAGTTTTTAAAGGTCTTTGTTGATATGGCGGTCAACCTCAATTTTACATTAATACAAAATAGCTTCTCTTTGATTCTAAATAATAGTGAATTGGTTGTTGCCGGATAGGCTCCAATTGATGTTGATTCTTCGAACCTATTGGTTTGGTCATTCCATATATCAAAACCACCCTCAAAAATTTTCCAGCATTCCATTCTGCCATTTGGAATGGTTTTTAAAAAACAAGGCCTGTCAATTCTATAAAACTGATACTTTTCGACATACATTTTTACCAATGTGTCTTTCGCATCTTTTTCATAAAGTAGTGGGGTGTCCAATTTTTACAACTTTTTATTACAGTGAAAAAATACTTTTGATTTATTCAAAAATTCAAATAACATGAAATCTCCATTCCTAGCCAAAAAAAACCTTTTTGTCTTCTTGTTAAGCCTCTCTACAGTACTCTTTGGACAAAACGCAAATAGTACAGGAGGTACAGGTTTTTTCTCCAACAATCAAGATAGTATTATTGCGGAAACCATATCTAAAAACACTTCATTAATGGCCCATGAAGGTAATCGATTTTCTGGTAAAGGTTGGGAGTTGCTTTTGGGTGAAATCCAAACAAGCAATCATGTTTTAATTGGGGAAGATCATTTCTTTAATGAAATTCCTGAATTCGTTGAACGCATTACGGATGAAGTTCGATTTGATAATTTCATTTGTGAAGTCGATCCTTTTTCGATTGAAATTCTTGAAGAAAAAATTGAAAATTTTTCAGAGGAAAGACTAAAGGCATTCAAATCAGATTTTGGTAATACCCTGTCTTTTTTCGCTTTGTATCCTGAATTTCAATTGCTGGAGAAACTTATTAAAAAAAATACCAATATAATCGGCGTGGATCAAATTGTAATGACCACTGATAGGTTTCTTGCCTCTGAACTAAAAAAGATTACGACCAATGGCATGGCGAGAAACATATATGCCGAAATAGAAGAAAATTCAGCAAAGTTTTATCCAGAATTCGTGTCAGGTAATGGAAGTCCCTTCTTTTTCTCAGATTCCTTTAATCAGAAATTGGAAGTCTTGGGGGAAATGGATCTCTCAAAAAAAGAGACTTCAATTATTGAATCGTTAAAACTATCAAAGAAAATTTATGATAACCAAAGTCATTCCCTTCGCATTCAATTGATAAAGCATAATTACCTTGATGCCTTTCAGCAGATTAAAGGGCACAAAAACTTATATAAATTAGGTGTAATTCATACGGGTAAGGGTGAGAGTTTATTAGGGGGGTTTGACATAGGTAATGTCGCTCACAATATAGCTGACTCTGAGTTTGAAAACTCGCTGCACATTCTAGTTTTAGGGAAGAGCGGAATAAAGGGAAGCCCGATGAAAGGGATGCCAAATACACCATTGGATATATCAAAGGGACCATTGACCTCTTTACGACCATTTTTTGATGTGGTCAAGGGTTCAGAAGATTGGTATGTTTTTGATGTTGGAAACATTTCGAAGGATTTAAATCAGTCCAAGGCCAAAATCAAAATAAGTGATAGAGTGCTCAATAATCTATTGAATGGATATGATTACTTGGTAGTGATACCAGAGGTAACACCCTCAACATTCATTTATTAATTTACCAACCTTTTTAGGTAAGAAATAGTAGGGTTGGTATTTATGGTACCTTAGGTATTCCAAATCCAGAACATGATAGCATTAAGTTGTTAAGGCTATTGTGGTACCTTCCCTTTTAGTCTTATAGTCTATAAATTTCACATAACACTATTTTTAGAATTCTATAGAACCTCATTATTTAGCTATTGTACAAGACTCCAAAAAGTCAAATAAGGGCTTTCTGTTCAAAAAGGTTTATAGAAAACCAAAACCTTTTAATCGATAGAATATTTAGATTCTTCAATAAATTCTGGATTCAAAAAAAGTTTTCGGTACCGGGTGTTCGTCCATTTGTAGAACCAATACAGTGGTCCCTACTTAATATGTATTTCCGGTAAAAATCATGAATGGGAAAAAAGCTAAAAATACTTTACGAAGTTTAAGGGATTTTATCATTCAGAACCTAAAACAAATTATAATTGGTCCACTGCTTTGGTTTTGTTATTGTTTGTGTTTATTTGGGTAGCTTTATCAGTAAGAAGTAAAATTCATTAGTTACTATTTTTAAATAGGTAAGCAGTATAGGGCAGTGGGGAAAAAATTGTTTTCAAAAGGTAAATACTATGGTTCTAATCCTTGAGTTAATGCTATCTGCTTACCGTAGATTCTAATTATTAAACCAAATACTTTAAGGCTTTAAACAAAAGTATTTCCCTATGGTGGAGAACGAATACATTTATCGAATCAATAGGGTTATTGATTATATAGAAAAGAGGTTGGAATTTGATTTCAACCTTGACGAGTTGGCTAGTGTATCCAATTTTTCAAAGTTTCATTTTGCACGAATTTTTCGAGGGATAACAGGCGAAACACCATTTCAGTTTATTCTTCGTCAACGACTGGAAAAAGCAGCATCCTTGTTGATACGGGGAAAAGAACCCATTTCGGCAATTGCTTATGATTGTGGATTTAAAAGTATTCCTGTGTTCTCCAAAAATTTTAAACTGTATTTCAATGAATCTGCAAGTTTATTTAGAAGAAAGAATAGCAATTTGAATAAAGTCAATCTGAAAACCTCAGAATATTTTTACGCTCAGTTTGATGGTAAGATTGCTCCAGAAAACAATGAATTTGTAGAAATAAGGGATATTCAAAAAGAATCGGTGGTCTACATTCGGCATGTTGGTCCGTATGCAAATAATGCCGAGTTGTTCGGCCGTCTTTTTAACAGATTGTTTTCTTGGGCAAATGCTCTTGAGTCGAATCTTATTTTAGCGTTGAAATCCTTTATCGTCTATCATGATGATTTGGATATTGCCGATGAGAACAAATTGAGAACCAGTGTTTGTATATCGGCACCCGAACCCATCAAGCTAGAGAGTGATATGGGAAAGATGATTATTGAAGGCGGTAAATATGTAGTAGCGCGATTTAAGTGTAAACCCAATGAGATAAAACTATCATGGGATTGGTTGATGGGTGGTTGGTTCCCCACGAGTGGATATCAACCTGATGACAAGGTCTGTTTTGAACAGTATCACGAAGTATCCGTCGACGGGGTAATGACCTTTGATATCTGTGTTCCAGTAAAGCGATTGGAGTGATTACTAAAGTTGAACAATATGAGTTTTAAATTGAAAAAATAGAAAAATGAAGATTAAATTGATTTTATTGGTTATGGGCATAATTTTAGGTGTTTCGAAAGAGGTTGTAGAGGAAAAAGTTGACGATTTTATGATAATTGGTGTTTCTGTTGAGACTACAAATCAAGACGGACAGGCTGCACAGGATATGTCCGGATTATGGCAAAAATTTTTCACTGAAGGGGTGTCCAATAGAATAGCCAACAAAACGTCTGAGGATGTTTTTGTTTTATATACAGATTATGAAAAAGACTATAAGGGTAGATATACCGCCATAATTGGGCATAAAGTCCACTCAGTGGATGAGGTCCCTGAAGGGCTCATGGGGTGGACATTTCAGGGAGGAAATTATTTGAAGTTGACGGCAAAAGGAGAAGTACCTGGTTCGGTTGTGAACGTTTGGAATGAGGTTTGGTCGAAAGATGAAGCGTTACATCGTAGATATACCGTTGATTATGAAGTATATGGTCCGGATTCACAGAAAGGACCAAATTCAGAAGTCAATGTATTTATTGCTGTTGATTAGGGTTTTCGCTGGTCGATTGGTTTGATTGTAAAAGAGTGGTGATCAGAGTTTGCTCCAGTATATTGATTCTTTGTGACGCCAATACCCAAAAGCATAGAAAATACTGTTTTTTATTATTTTGGTGTGGTGATACGCTAGACATCCATGAATACAGCCTTACAAAACTATTTAAAATCCTATTTTGACTGGGTTCGGCTAAAGGAGGTATTTGGTAATTTTTCACCTGATTTCAAGTTTCTAGCATATTTCATTGGTCTATCCTTTTTTTTACTCAGTGTATTTGGTTCTTTCGGACTTTTTAATGCGGGGTTTTGGACTCGAATAACACTTAGTTTTACCTATTCTTTAGTGTCTTTTTTGGTATTTGGGATTTCACTATCTGCTATCAAGATGCTCTCACATCAATGGAAACCCATATATTGGTTTCCATGGCTGTTGGTTGGGTTATCTATTACTTCACCCCTGAACCTTTATTTTCATGACCGGGTATTTGGGGAAGAAAAATGGACCATGTTACGTTTGTTCACCATTGGCTATTATCTCCTTCTTTTATTTGTGGTCTCACTGTGTTCTTACGTATTGATCTTTAAGAGATCTAAATCAAGATATGGTCATCATAAAGAAAATTTAAAACTCAAGATTCTGGCAGACAACCCTAAGAATAATTTTGTTTTGCCTGTAGATGATTTTTTATTTGCTAGGTCAGCTGGTAACTACGTTGAAGTTCATTATGTTCATAAAAATACGCTTTGTACAAAGCTCATTCGTTCTACAATCAAACGTGTAGCGAAACAGTCTGAATCTTATGCGAATGTGATGCAGTGCCATCAGGCATTTGTAATAAATTTGGATAAGGCGAGCAAACTGATTGGAAACGCGCAGAGCAGAAATCTTACCCTTAAAGGATATTCCGATTCCATACCGGTATCCAGGCGCTTTGCTCCAGAAATTAGGGAGGCATTGCACCAAATATCACTAAACCTTACCTAATATCCCAATTGCTTGATTTTGCGGTATCAAAACAATAATGTTGTTGGAAAATTCAAAGAATGAAGCCTAAAATTGTTCTCCTTGTTTTGCTCTTAGTATTCTTCTTGACAAATGGGGAATCACAAACCAATAAAAACCAAGTTGAAACAAAACAGTTGACATTTGAGGAAATCAGCGACGACTTTTCAATATTAAAAGGAGCACTAACAACCGATTATCCTAGTGCGAACAGATATATATCAACAGACTCGGTAAATAAGTTTTGGAACAAGTGGGAGCGAAGACTAAAGTCTATGAATGAAAGGGAATTTTTTAAACTGATAGGTGAGATTACACATAGCTTTCATGATGAGCATCTCATTCCCAATATTTCTCAAGACTTTTTTAAAAACCCAAAGCGAAGGTTCCTTCCCTTCACTATCGAACGTCAAAACAATATATTGAGAGTGGCCCACGTACACTCCAGTGCAAATAGTCTAAAGGCCGGCGATGAAATTTTATCCATTAATAGACATGACACAGATGAAATCATTGATGAAATTGGAAGAAGAATGCACCATGACGGTCACATTAAAACTTTTATTGAAAGGCATTTTGAAGATTTTTCCCCTACCCAGTCGTTCAACTACTTTGATATGTGGTATGCTTTGTTGTATGAAGACCGTGCGGATTATTTTGAATTAATGGTAAAGCACCAAGCAGATACAATAGCCATACAGGTCAACTCCTTGGCAAGAAAAGACTACTTGGATTTTTATTGGTCAAGAATGCCAAGAGACGCTCCGGCAAAATTTAGAATGATTCAAGATGGTGTAGGCTATTTAGAAATCAGTTCGTTTCATGAATGGTATCGAAATCAACACAAACAAAATTTTAGACGTTTTTTTGAGCGAACGTTTAAAACTATTGATGAGAAGGGGATTGGAACGCTAATTCTTGATTTGAGAAGATGTGAAGGGGGTGATGATTCGAACAAATTGTTACTTCAATACCTTATCGATAGACCTTTTACCGTATACCGAGACATGTTTGTTACCTTTTCAGGCAAGCCTCTCTATACCGATTATTATGATTACCCATCTTTAGAGCTTGATTCCGGATTATTGACAAAGCTTAGTGAAAATTGGTACGCAACCAGTGAATTGGGACGCCAAAAAATAAATGGACTCACTGAAATGGAACCAAAGAAACAAGTCTTTCAAGGAAAACTTATCGTGTTAATTTCAGGCGCAACAGGTTCAGCTGCAGCGGTAGTAGCTGCAATGCTCAAAACGTACACTGATGCCATTTTTATCGGAGAAGAAACTGGCGGGACCATTAATGGACCAACAGCGCTCATTGTTCCGTATCTTACATTGCCAAATAGTCAAATTCGAGTTGAAGTACCCCTCGTACAAATGCATTTGAATGTTGAAAATCCGAATGGGAGAGGGGTTGTTCCTGATGTTGGTCCGTTGAAAAAAGTTTTATCAAATGAAGATTTTTTGGAGCTCATTACATTGATTCCGTAGTTTAAAGGTACTTGTGTTCCATACGGACTATTTGAACGATGTACATTATTACCTTTGTTAAGATTATTCGGCTACAAAGTCGTCATAATCCTTATCTTCAATCCAATTGTACTCGATCTCTTTGGCCACTTTTCTGGCAAAGTTGATGCCATGGTTATCTGCCAAAAAGCCTAAAGCCATATCCATACCGGCACTTACTCCAGAAGAGGTATAGTATTTTCCATCTATGACCCAACGCGCTTTTTTGTCCCAATCAACATTGCTATTCTGTGAAGAAACCCAAGAAAATGCTCTTTTATTAGATGTAGCCTTTTTACCATCAAGAAGTCCAGTTTTTGCTAGTAGCGCACTACCTGTACAAACGGTCAGTACATAATCACTGGCCTGAGCCATTTCTTTAATGGTATCAATAAGTACCGTATTGTTCACTTCTTTTCGGGTTCCCAAGCCACCCGGTATCATAAGGATTTCTGCATCAATGTCCCCTAGCTTTTGTGTCATTACGGGCACTCCATGACGGTTTGAGATAATTCCTCCATTTAGGGAATAGAATGTGAGGTGGTAGTTGTCGACCAAACGACCAAATATTTCTGCCGGACCAAATACATCTAATGTTTCATAGTCATCAAATAGGATAATGGCGATTTCGGTAGTGTTTTTCATTTTTTCCATGTTTTGTGCATTACCTCTATAGATATTCAAAACGATTAAAAATGAAACGAACAAAAAGAACCACTGCTGATTCGAATGACTTGATATATAGTTTTGATTGAGCATAGACTTATTTTTACTTTTTTGAAATGGCATTGTTTACTTCTACATAGTAATCTGTGGCATATCGATTTATTCCCAATTTGTTCCAATTATTAAATACTTGAAACCCTCGGGCTTTTGCCTTGTTATCAAGATTCCCAATTGTACCGAGAGTAACGGTCATACCATGATTTCGAACGCTTTGATAGAATTCTTTCTTCTTGAGGGTTAAACCCGTAAAAACCGAAACTTTTGAGGTGTTGATTTTTGCATTCAATAATTTATTTAAAACCTCTTCACTACCTGCCGAAACAGAAAGATTGATTTCCGGATCGTAATCATGTACATATTCAGCATCACTCAGGGAATACGTGATGACCTCGGTTTTTTCTCTGACCTCGAATTGATTGATAAGGTCCACAACCTGATGAAAAATGGTTTTATCCTTCATATCAAGACTTAAATAAACGTTCTCATTTTGTATCCAGTTAAAGATTTCCTTGAGTGTTGGAACCTTAAAATTGGTAAGCTCATTGTCTTCATTTAATAAAAAACCGTCTTTAATGGCTTCTAAAGAATAGTCTTTTAAAAAGCCGGTTAAGTTGGTCGTTCTGTCCAGTTTTTTGTCGTGCATTAGTACCAAAACGCCATCGAATGTTGGAGCTACGTCAATTTCCATCATAATGCCTTTGACGTTTTTTGAGGTGTTGATTAGGGTTTCCAATGCATTTTCAGGAAAACCCGCAACGGGGCCACCTCTATGCGCGCTGATTCTTACCGATTTTATATTAGGTTTGGCATCAGCGGTAATCTTAGAAGTACTTCCACATCCAAAAAATGAAATAGCCACTAAAATCAATACACCAATAGATACTTTTTTCATGAGCTTTTGCAAATTAAAGATGACATTTTGGATATTTTCACTCCGCAACTAAAATAGACATATAAAAGAAAGAAAATAATACTTCACTTTCAATTTGATATGGTTGTGGGAAGATTGAATTTTGAACCGAACTTACCTTAAATGACTTTGGTTAATAGTGAAAGCTAGCGGTCTGATGTTGAAAAAAACTGTTACGGTCATTCTTTTTAGTGCTAGCTTTGATTAAACCATTTTGCTTATGACGATTTTTGTGGATATGGATGAGGTTATCGCGGATACCTATCAAGCTCATATCGATTATTACAATACGAAATACGGCACAACCTTCGATAAGAACGATTGTGCAGGTAATGATTTTTGGAAGATGGTACCGGAAGCCCATCAAAATGAAATATGGCAGAATGCCCATAGAACGAATTTTTTCAGGGACTTAAAAGTGATGCCCGATAGTCAGGAAGTATTGGAGGCCATGAGTAAGGTCCATAAGGTATACATTGCAAGTGCCGCAATGCAGTTTCCTAATTCCTTACGAGAGAAGTCTGATTGGTTGGATGAGTATTTTCCATTTATACCATGGCAAAGGCGCATACTCTGTGGTCATAAGCATATTTTGCGGGGTGATGTCTTAATTGATGACAGAAGCTATCATTTAGAAAGATTCACCGGAAGGGGCATTTTGTTCACCTCACCCCATAATACTGAGGAATTAAATTTTGAGCGCGTATCCTCATGGAAAGAAGTAGCTTCCTTATTTTTATAATATGTCCAGGCCAATAGTCATTCTGTTTTTTTTGGTTTTAATGCAGTCTTGTGCATCACAGCATAATTTGGTGGAAGGAAGGCAGCACTATTACCCCGAATTAGATAAAAGAACATAGGAAATTGATGGTATGGAACACCTCGCTCAACAATGACCAATAAGTGCCATAGCATTCAGTAAGCCTTTAATGAGTTGTATATAAGATGAATGCCCCTAACAAGACATCAAGCTCTAAAGGTTGGGCAATCTATAATAATTTCATCAAATGCCTTTAGAATAGTTTCAAAGATGATTATGTCATGGTGTCTTGCTGATCGCTGTTTGCCATATTGCTGTAGGAGCACCCGATTTATTTGGTTTTGCAAAAAGAATGCCCGAATTAGAGAATTAATGGGCCAATGTTGTTTCAAGTTTATGAAAAGAAAAAGAAAAAATTAGCATAATTATAAAAAGGGAAAATAATTTTTCGATAAAATAGGGCTAGCAATCTCCTTCCAATCGGTTTTTTTTGATTGTGGTTATATTTATTTTAAAGAAAAATATTCTTGAGAAGTATGATTTACAATAGATTTTCACTCAAACAATCCTATTCTTTTTCACTTAATTTTCTTATTGGGCTCAATTCGGAACATCATTAACTTGTATCGATTACAACATAAATCGAATATTTATAAGAGTTAAAACTTTTCTTCTGTGTTGGAAGCATTATTATTGCTACTTATATCGGGGGAATACAAAGTAAGGATTAGAGCGAAACGTAACTAGTAGGTAATTCCTTAAACAGATAAAACCTTGAGTGTTTTTTGGTTAAGAGACAATAATTATACTTAAATCGCATTTTATATTTTGTTCTATGTAGATCTTCTCATTTTTTCAGAGGGTCTTGGTTCTTTACCAATCATTACTAGACCATTATTTAATTTTAGTAATTTTTAAGTAGAAAATGGAATCAAATGTTTGACCGATTCTTTGTAAGTATAGTTTAATAAATTGGAATAAAATTAATGGTGTCGGAAATACAAAAGCGGCAGGAATGGAATGCTATTCTAGCTAGAATTGACAATTATGACTGCTATCATACTTACGAGTATAGCAGAATAAATAGAAAGCTCAATGAGACTCCCATTTTATTGGTTTATGAGGCCAATAAAGTTTTAATAGCTTTGCCATTATTAATTCGTGAAATACCTGAAACTTCCTTTTTTGATTGCACTTCAGTATATGGGTATCCTGGACCAGTTTGTAGTAATTATGCAGGGTATGAAGATTTTGAGAACTTTCAAGAAGAATTGAAACATTATTTTCATCAAAAGAAAATAATTAGTGTTTTTTCCAGGTTGAATCCATTTATTGAAAATCAGGAGCAAGCTATATGTAACTTAGGGACAATTAAAAAGTTAAGCTACGTGGTAAGTATAGATTTGACAAAAAAGACTTCACAGCAACGACAACTTTTTTCTAGTACTACAAAGAGGTATCTAAATAGGGCTAGACGCTTATTATATGTAAAAAGGATGGAGACGGTAAGTTCAAATGACCTCGATATTTTTACTAGGATGTATTTTGAAAATATGAAGAGAGTCAATGCTAGGGAGAGTTATTTTTTCGAAAAACAGTACTTTGCTGAAATGGTAACTTCTCAAGAATTTGAAACGGAGCTCTATTATGCGATTTTAAAAGAGAATCATGAAATTGTTTCAGCTATGCTTATCATAAAATCCGATATGGGAGTTCATTATCACCTCTCAGGAACAAATGAGATGCATTTGTATCTTTCTCCGGCACGTTTGTTAATCGATGAAGTAAGGCTTGCGCATTCCAATTCAGGATTGAATTTCTTTAATCTGGGAGGAGGACTAGGTAGCAAAAAAGATAATCTTTTTTACTTTAAGAGTTCATTCTCTGATGATTACAAGAGATTTAAAATTTGGAAGTACATTGTAAATGAAAAGGTCTATCATGAACTATCTTCCCAAGTTCAAAATCAGAACGATGGTTATTTTCCTGCATATAGAAATTAAATTTACACATTAAATTTTTTCAATGTGGTCCTTTAATAGGTATACGGTTTCACTGTTATAGAAAGTACGAAAAGCTTTTACCTTTTTATCGGCAGATAGTGCTGCTTTGTAATTTTGTGGAGCCTTTATTGCGTATAATTTATGGTCGGTTGCCCATTTAGCCGTCCATTTAACCTCTTTAATATTCACCGGATTCATAGATTCCATACTTACAGAAAAAGAATTAAGGGGCAAGGATAATCCTTTTCCGATATGTTTGATTACAGCCTCCTTTCTGGTCCATAAACTAAAGAAACCTTCATATCTTTTTAATCTTGGTAATGACTTTAAGGCGGCTATCTCATCGCCGTAAAAATGGTTTTTGGCAATTTCAAGGATATCAAAATCCGTAGTTATTTTTTCAATATCTGTGCCTAAAGGATGATTTGCACAAAACCCTAACAATATTTGGTCACCTGAATGGGAAACATTGAAATGCGGAACAGAGGGTCCTTCCATTAAGGGTTTTCCGAATTCATCATATTTAAAAACAATATTTTGAGACCTCTGATTAGTATATTTTTCCAATAGTATCCTTAAAGCTCCCCTGGCACAAATAAAACTAATTTTGTCTTTTTCAAATCGATATTTAGCGGCTCTGTCCCTTTCTTTCTGGCAAAGAATATTGGCAAATAAATCAATATCCTTATTTAAGAAATTATATGAAAAGGCCCATAGGTGAATTTCACTGCTGTTAAGCTGAAAAAACTGGGGTTTAAAACTCATATTAATCCCTATAGGATTTTTTATTTTAGGATAAATTAACTTTATTTTAAGCAAGTAGGGGGGTCAATTTTCTTTGCCCATACTCTCGGTATTTCCTGTGAAAGAAATTCATTTTTTCTTTAAATGAAGGCTCTTCAAATATACGTTTGATATTTTTACGGATTTGTAACGCATCGTCTTTATCCTTATCCCCTCTTATTCCCAGTCCATGATAATGGATTCTAGCGGCACAACCATTTTGGTCGAATTTTTTACCTGAATATGCCAACATTGGTACGGAAAAATGGATACATTCATTGACACTGTTGTTGCCTGCATGTGTGATGCAACAATCCGTATGTTCCAACACCTTCATTTGTGGCACCCAATAGATTATATGGACATTACTTGATTCTGTTTCCAACCGATTTGGAGGTAGTTTCCCTCCCAAACTAATAATGAGCATCCATTCATCCTTTTCTTCCACAGCGGAGATTACTTTTTTTAAAAAAGAAAGGTCAGGGTCTAAAAGGCTACTGGCAGCGCAATAAATGAGCTTTTTCCTACTATGTTCTTTAAGCCTTAAAATGTTATCTAGTAAATTGTTCTCCGTGATATTTAACATCATCTTTCTTTTTTCATGTACCATAGGACCAGCATAGTAAAAGTTTCGTTCGGGCTGATGTGGAAAATCCATTTCAGCCATTGTGAATGAGATAAACGGAAGGTTAGTGTATGAAAAGAATATGGGTAAATTAGTAGCGATAAGCGTATCCGTAGGAAAACCGTTTTCTTTCGCATAGCGCAGTAAAGCAGCTCTTCTATAGCCTTTGAAAGTCAGATTGTTCAAAAATATTCGGAACTGTACTTTTATTTTGATATAAATCCAGTTAAACAAAATTCCCAGCGCACTTCCTTTTATTCCTTTGTTTGGAATAATGTCGGAACGTAGCGGTGGAAGTTTTGTGCCGTTTCCCATTTTATTGGAAAACCATGTGCTCAAAATGGTTGTTGGTATTTTTAATGCGTAACAAACAAATATCAAGTCGTGTAATTCTTTATCGATCAGGACTTTATCGATATGTAAATCAGATATGATTTTTTCGTAAACATCCAAGCCCAGCAATTTATTACCATCCTTTATGATTCTTTCCTTATTTTCTAGATGAAAAAGGAATTTCTTAATCCAGGAAAGGTTTTGTAAGCGACCGAGATTTTCTGTGGAAAGAGAGAGCTTTATCGGTGGTAGCTGAACATATGCCAAATCGTAACGTTCAATTTGTTCTTTTAAATCCAATACCGATAGACAGGTAATTTTATGTCCTTCGGATTTTAAACGATAAGCGACCTCTAAACTACTGTTCAAATTCCCTGTGAAACCGGTAAAAATTAGTCCTATGTGCGGCATTACTGGTTAATTTGCGTTAGCTCTTGTTTGTATGTTTATTTTTGATTTTCTAAAATCCTTTTTCTTTGGGGTGAAATCCAGTTTACCTAGTTTGGTAACCATTGACGGAGAACATTCTGGTGTTACATACTTCCCTACTCATTTGTCAGCGATGTTTGCCTCAATTTTTTGAGCCATTTCCAAAACATTTCCTTCATTGAAAATGGTATCGTGTCTCCCATTTAAATAAGAGAGGTGAACTTCTTTTTCTGAAATTGCCTGCCATCCCATACGGTATTGATCGTTTATAAATTGGGTTTCTTTTTTTGTGAGCAATAAATACGTGTCCGCTATGTTTTTCTTGTTCCATGGATAAGTATTGTAGATGCGGATTAAATTATTTTGAACTTTAGCCAAGCGTTTTTCATTTTCATTACCGATAATCATGGTTACGGTAGATTCGACAAAACGCGATAACTTGTTTCTAACAGCAAGTTTGATGGCTAATACCGGGTTTTGAGCAATTCTTTTAAAGAATCCTTGAATACGGGATTTTAATCGTGCTGTATCATTGAAATTTTCTTGATCGATGATGCTATCAACTATGAACAGCTTACATTCATGACCCTTCTGTTTGAGATAATGTGCTATTTCTATGCCTACCCCGGTACTAAAGCAATAGGTGATGATATGAAATGGTCCGTTTGATTGAACTTTTAAGATTTCGTCCGCATAAGCAAATGCCATTTCTTCTATACTTGTATGCAATTCATTTTCTGAATCTATACCGGCAGGTTGTAGTGCATAAACAGGTCTATTTTTGTTCATAACACTAGCGAGTGGTTCAAAGAAAAATACATGTCCGCCACCTCCATGAATACAAAAAACAGGAGACTTGGTCCCACTACCTCTTAAAGGAATCAAATAGTTCCATTTCTTGTCGATATTTTCGTTGCTAATTGCAACGCCAAGCGAAGCGATAGTAGGATTTTCAAAAAGAACTTGCGGTGGTATTTTAATTCCCAATTTCTGGTCAAAAGCGGAAAATAGCTTTAGGGCATGGAGCGATTTCCCTCCAATGTCAAAGAAATTGTCATATATGCTAATGGGTCTTATTTCAAATAGACTTTCCCAGATTTTAAGAAGTTCAAGTTCTGTATTGTTTCTGGCAGACCCAAAATTTTCGTTCCCTTTTTTTATCGTTGTTTTGTCTTTTTTGATGGAAAAATCCAATCGCTCTATTTGTGAAAGGTTTTCTTCAATGGTTTGGTGACTTTGATTGATAAAAATTTGTAATAATTTTTTGAAGTTGCGCAAAAGCCAATCGGCAATTTCGGTCGATATAACTGCGGTATCTGAAATGAGTTGTACGGCAAACCCATCAATGGTCCTTATTACCATGGTCACAGGATATGTGGAAGTGACCCCACTTCCAAAGTCTTTTACCAAGACTCCGGCACTTTCAATTTCATTCCAAGGGAAGTTTTCAAAAATGAACAGATTATCAAATAAAGGGAGCTTGTTGGACCAGTTAATGAACTGTTCTATTTCGCCCGTGGTAATATGCTCAAATCTTCTGGATTTTATTTGCTGATCTTGGAGGTTTTTAAAGAAAGATGTAATATCAGTATCAATAGTCCATGAAGTGGTTACCGGAATGACGTTCATGAACATACCGGTCATGTGTTCTATGTTGACCAATCCGCTAGACCTACCTGAAACGGTATTCCCAAAGACCATCTGGTTTTTATTGAAGTACTTTCCTAACAGTAAAGACCATATACCCTGTAAAATTGTATTTTGGGTAACTTTATAGGCCTTGGTCAGGGAAATTAACCCCTCTAAAAGAGCATCTGGGAATATTTCTTCCTGTATTTTATAATTAGAAGAAGTCTTTCTTGAATCACTATTGAAAATTGAAGGTGACCCAACCGATGCAAATACATTTTTCCAATGATGTTCAACGTCTCGGTGTTCAGTTTGATCGGCTAGTTGGTCTTGATATGCTTTCTGGGTTGGAATGGATTCTAGTGCAGTTTTTTTCCCTAGTTTGAAGTTTTCGTAAAAGGTGAAGACATCTTTGTAAATGATACTGGTGGACCATCCATCCAATAATAAATGATGACAGTTCCAGATAAGGAAATACTTGTTTTCCTTGGTTTTTATTAAATGTAAATTCCGTAACGGCCCTTTTTCAAAATCGATAGCTTGTCTCTTAGGGTTTGATTTGAAATGTTTTAATCTTACTTTGAACTCGTCTGGGTTCTCATTTGACCAATCAATAATTTCCCAATTGGCACTGATATGTTCATGTACTATTTGGACAGGATTTTTCACTTTTTCCCAATGTACCGTGGTTCTCAATACCTCATGCCTTTTGATAGCCGCATGCCAAGATTTTTTGAGAACTTCAATGTCCAGTGGTCCTTCTAACAGGCATTGTACATGCAAAAAGCCTTGATCTGTTTTGTTCATCAAACGATGTAACAGCAGACTTTTCTGCATTTCCCCCAAAGGGTGTATTGTGACTACTTTTTTCCTTTCCACTTGCGGTTATACGGTTTTACTATTTCTAAAAACCCTCTAGGAATATGCCTGTGTTCCATATGGCCCAAAGAATATTTTCAGTTGCACTACAACATTTCTATTTCCTTATTCCAGTGAACCCAATAAATCATCCAGCTCCGTTTGACTCAGGCCTGCATCAGGGAAATCTGAAGGAGTATACGTCTTTTCCTGAGCATTTGTACAAAAGGACGAAATGCTGCTTAGATTTCCCAATAGATTATCCACTAATTTTTTTATGGTATCATGTTTGTGCAATACCCGGCTGTAACTCCATCGCCCATTCAACTCTCCCTTTTCTGAAATCCAAGTATTCACTTCAAACATATAGGTACGCTCACTTAACGGGTGTCTTACATTGTCCAAAAGGAAATCCAATTCAACCCCTCTTGAAGAAACTTTCATCTGGGAACCGAGATAATTGAATGTAACCTGAGGATAATCAACAGTTTCCAATTGATTTTTGATGTACCTTAATATACCATAACCTATCCCTCCGCGAGGAATATTTCTCATGGTTTCTTTTATATTAATGATATTACTTTTTCTATTCCCTCTATTTTGACCGTTGAACCTTACAGGAAAAAAGGATGTGAACCACCCAGCAGTTCCAGATAAGTCTATATCGGTTCCCTTGGTTTCGCGTCCGTGTCCTTCAATACCTATGCTTATTTCAGGGATTTTGCTCCATTTGGATAGTGTTTCTAACATGCCTGTAATCAAAAGTTCTACTATTTTGGTGCCAAATGCCTCATTGGCACTGTTGAGCAAAATATCTGTTTGTTCCGCATCCATTCGAAAATTAATACTATCGATATCACTTTCATGAATCGTATCGCTCTTTTTAATGAAATCAGTAGGCAACGATTTCACCTCCTTGATATGTTCTTTCCAAAAAGGGAGCTCATCCTCTAAATCCAAGTTTACCATATAATTACTCCATGTTTGTATTGAAGAAGTTTTTTTAGGCAAGCTTAAAATTTTAGAATGATTGATTTGCTCTGACAGATAGATGAAATCATCGATGATAATCTGCCAAGATACAGCGTCTATGACCAAGTGATGCCCCAAAAGTAAACATATCGGTGCGGTACTTTGCCCAGTGTATAGGTAAATACACTTGAACAATGTATCTTTTGAAAGGTCTAAATTTTCTTGGGTATCTTTAATTATTTTAGTCAAGTATTTCGTTTGCTCTTGCTTATCGAGGTCGGAGATATTTTTATAGACTAGGAAGTTGATGCCTTTAGATTGCCCAATCGTAGCCTTCCATTTTTTTTGCTCTTTATAAAAATTAGAGCGCAGGGCATCATGTTGCTTCACTAGAACACTCATAATATCCAAAAGCTCTTTTTCTTTCAAGGACGAAAGCCCAATAATCCGGTAACCTTGGTTCCAAAAATGGGGAGCATTTTTATGGGTCTCAAAAAACCAATGTTGGATGGGTGTCATAGCGACACTACCCAAGATTATTCCAGTTTCTACTTCACCAATATTTGGGTTTTTTTTGATGGACACACATAGTTCTGCAATAGTTTGATTTTCAAAGAGGTGGTTCGCCGTCAATTCGATGCCCTGTTTTCTTGCTTTTGAGATAATTTGTATGCTCAATAT
>ERZ1740067.1007-NODE-1007-length-20663-cov-11.357483_pt1 | contig 20663 bp, 19 predicted proteins | sample MGYA00581736_ERZ1740067 | MGnify/ENA primary metagenome ERZ1740067 (study PRJEB43018, sample SAMN04849236) | marine metagenome | isolation source: floating plastic debris | place: Pacific Ocean | collected 2008-08-27 | study: EMG produced TPA metagenomics... | reverse complement strand
GCCCGTACAGATCGTCGCCGGTGCTGGCGTTGAAGGCTGTATCCTCATTGGCTCCGAAGGGATTTCGTCTCCGGCAGACCTGAAAGGCAAAACCATCGGCACCTTCCAGGCCGACACGCTTGAAGTTCTTCCCTACGACTATATGACGTCGGCAGGCATGGAATTTGCCGAGGCGGAGATCAAATACTTCAACACCTCGCCGGAGCTTGCAGCAGCCTTCATCAACGGCGCGATCGACGCGGTCAGCCACATTGAACCCTATGCGACGCAATGCCTGCAGGAACGTGCCGGATCATCCATTCTGACCGACGGTCTGGATCTTTATGGCGAGGGATATTCCGACTGCGTTCTGGCCGCGCGGACTCCGTTGCTCGAAGAAAACCCGGATGCCGTCAAAGCCGTGATCAAAGCGATGATGACCGCGCAGTATCAATCCGAAACTGATACGGCCGCCGCTCTGGCCGAAACTCAGGGTACCTATTACAAAACCTCGCTTGAGGCTTTGACCCTTGCCCAATCGCGCCAGCCGGTCATGATCGACCAGCGCAACAACACCGATTTCTTTGTCGAGCGTTCCGTGTCCATGCAGAAAATGGGCTACGTCAAAAACACCCTGCCCGACACAGCCGTGAACTGGGCGCTCTTGGAAGAGGTGATTGCAGAGAATGGTGGCCTTTACGACAGTCTTGAACTGAAGACGGCCGCTTAAGGGCAAACCCATGACTGACGAAACACTTGGCTCACCAATGGTCGAAGAGAAACAGAGCTCATGGCTCAAGCGGCTGTTGAAGCGGCTTGAGCCGACCCTTTGGGTCTTTGCGTCGCTGTCGATTTTCGTCGGTTTCTGGGAATTCGCATGGTGGCGGGGGTGGGCGAACCCGCTGTTGCTTCCGCCACCACATATTTTTCTGGCGAATCTGCCCGACCAGTTTCGCTTCTTCGACCCCGGCGGCACGCGCGCTGGGGCGCTGGCAACAGGCGGCTCGATCTTTTCCGTTCTGGGCGTGATCGCCTGGTCGTCGTTTCGGGTGACGGCAGGGCTTGTGCTGGGCTTTACCCTGTCACTGGCGATCGGGATCGGTATTCGCTACTTCAGAATTTTCGGCAAACTGATGTTGCCGCTTGTGACAATGCTGGCACCGATTTCGCCCGTCGCTTGGCTGCCGGTAGCGGTGTTCATTTTTGGTATCGGCAATCCGCCCGCGATCTTTCTCGTCTTTATCGCAATCTTTTTCATCATGACGCTGGCCACCCTGTCCCAGATCGACAGTGTTCCCGTGCACTATATTCAGCTAGCGAGGATTATGGGCTGCAACAAGCGCCAGATCTATCGCCATGTGATCTTGCCAGCGATTCTGCCAGAGCTGTTCGTGACCCTGCGCATGAACCTCTTTGCCGCCTGGATGGTGGTGCTGATCGCCGAGGCCGTCGGCGTCGGTTCTGGGCTTGGTCAGGTCACGATGATGGCCCGCAATACTTTCAACGCTAGTCTCGTGTTTTTCACCATGACGCTCATCGGCCTTACGGGCTTCACTTTTGATCAGGCACTTCGCTACGTGCAACGCAAAGTGCTGTGGTGGGTTGGCCCGTCCAGCGTGGGAGGTCTTTGAGATGGCTTTGGGTCTGAAAGTCACCAACGTGTCCAAGACGTGGAACCCCGACGGGCCCGAACCAGTGCCAGCGGTTCGCAACCTGACGCTGGATGTGGAACTGGGGGAATTCGTGGTCCTTCTGGGGCCTTCTGGATGCGGAAAAAGCTCTTTGCTCTACATCGTCGCGGGGCTGGAGGACGCAACCGAAGGCAGCGTGACATTTGACGGATTGGAGGTCACGGAGCCGTCCCCCGAACGCAGTCTGATCTTTCAGGAAGCGGCCCTGTATCCGTGGCTGACAGTGGGCGACAACATCACATTTGGCCTTAAGATCGCTGGACAAACCCCTAAGAAACAGGATGAAGCGGCTGAGCGCTTACTGCGTCTTGTGGGACTCGTGGGCGCGGGCGACAAACGACCCCATGAACTTTCTGGCGGGATGCGGCAGCGGGCAGCCCTTGCCCGTGCGCTGGCAATGGAGCCCAAGGTTCTTTTGATGGATGAGCCTTTTGCTGCCCTCGATATCCAAACGCGCGCCCGTATGCAGAGCCATCTGCTTAATATATGGGAAAGTTCCAAAGCGTCGGTCCTGCTGGTCACCCATTCCATCGAAGAGGCGCTGGCACTGGCGGACCGCGTGGTCGTCTTTACCGCCCGCCCCGGCCAGATCAAGGCCGAGGTCCCGATCTCTGCCCCCCGCCCGCGCGATATGCGCAGCCCCGAGATGATTGACCTTGCCATACAGTGCGAAGCGCTGCTGGCCGAAGAGGTCGAAAAGTCTTTCAAAGAACAAGAGCAGGAATTGGCATGACGGTAGAAATCGTAACCGCCCGGTGGATCGTCAAAGGCGTCACAAAAGACGGCGTGCTGGAGATGCTGGACGACGCGGCACTGGCCCATCAGGATGGCGTTGTGTTGGCCGTTGGCCCGAAGGCTGAGGTGACAGACGCCTATCCAGACGCCAGCGTGACCGCACATTCCAACCACATGATCATTCCAGGGCTGGTGAACAGCCACCACCATATTGGTCTGACACCGCTACAACTGGGCGCGCCAGATTACCCGCTGGAACTTTGGTTTGCCGCCCGTTTGGCGATGCGCAAAATCGACCCCTATCTGGACACGATGTTTTCGGCGTTTGAGATGATCGCCTCGGGTGTCACCACGGTGCAGCATATTCAGGGCTGGGCCATGGGCGATTTTGATCAGGTCGTGGCCTCGGCCAGTGGCGTGCTGAGGGCCTATGATGATATCGGCATGCGGGTATCTTACTGCTATGCGGTGCGCGAGCAGAACCGCTTTGTCTATGAAGCTGACGAGGAATTCTGCAAACGACTGCCCCCTGATGTGGCCAAGGTCATGGCGGCGCATTTCGCGAGGCAAACCCTGCAGTTTGACGATTTCATGCAGCTTTTCGACGTGCTGGTGGCCAACAATGACAACCCGCGCACGCGCATCCAATTGGCCCCGGCCAACTTGCACTGGATGAGCGACGACGGGCTGCTGGCGATTCAGGAGAAATCGAGTTCCGCTGGCGCGCCCATGCACATGCATCTGCTTGAGACGGCATTTCAGAAGGAATATGCCTTCAAACGCACTGGAACAACGGCCGTCAAACATCTGGAAAAGCTTGGCCTTTTAGGCCCACATATGACCCTTGGTCACGGCGTCTGGATGACCAAAGAAGATATCGAGATATGTGCCGGAACCGGCACCTGTGTCTGTCACAACTGCTCATCGAACTTCCGCCTGCGCTCTGGCGTGCTGCCTCTTATGGAGCTGCAAAAGCGCGGGATGACCGTGGGCATGGGCATGGATGAGGCAGGCATCAACGATGATCGGGATATGTTGCAGGAAATGCGCATGGCGCTGACGGTCCACCGGGTTCCGGGCATGACAATCACGGACGTGCCCTCTCCGGCGCAGGTTTTGCGTATGGCGACCGAACATGGCGCTCTGACCACAGCCTTTGGCGCCGAGATCGGGCGGCTTGAGCCGGGCCGGCAGATGGATGTCGTCGTGCTGGACTATGACAGCGCCACCTACCCTTTCCAGGATCCGGATATCGCCCCGCTTGATGCCTTGATCCATCGCGCAAAAACCAAGGATGTGCAATCGGTCATGATCGCCGGACGTGTGGTCTACGAGGACGGAGAATTTACCCTAATCGATCGCGCGGCGATCCTCGCCCAAATCGCGGAGGCCTTGGCAAAACCCCGCGACGCGGAAGAGCAGGAACGCCATTGGTTACGCGAGCAGGTCTTCCCGTTGGTCGAAGACTTTTACGATGGGTATCTTCAGAACACGTCACAGCGCACGCCATTCTATCAAGGGTCGTCCTCCACATGACACAAACGCTGTTTCGGGGCGTGCGGCTGCTTGACCTTGACCTTGACCTGAAAGACGGCATGACCGCGGCCTGCGATCTACGGGTCAGTAACGGGCGCATTGCCGAAATTGCCAAGGATCTGTCCGCACAGCCGGGCGAAAAGGTGATCGAGGGCGCAGGCAACCTGCTGATGCCCGGCTTGATCAATGGGCATTTTCATTCTGCCGTGAACCATATGAAGGGCCGTCTGCCCTCACTCCCGCTTGAGATTTTCATGCTGTATGAATGCCCCGAGCTGGAGGTGCTGCGCCCGACCCCGCGTGAGGCCTATTTGCGCACGATGCTGGGCTGCATCGAAATGCTGCGTGGTGGCACCACTTCGGTGCAGGATGATTGCTTTTTCGTGCCGTCGCCCGATCCGGACATCATTGATGCCGTGGCGCAGGCTTATGTCGACAGCGGAATGCGCGCGCGGCTGGCGCTTGATCAGCCGGAACTGAGCGAGTTGGAAAAACTGCCCTACCTGCGCGAGATTCTACCGCCGGACATGCGCGCCCAGTTGTCAGCGCCTCAGGGGGTCGCCGCCCCTGCCTTGCTTGAAAGCTACGCACATCTTATCGCCGCTTGGCACGGCGCAGCGGATGGCCGCATCAAGGCCGCAGTGTCCTGTTCTGCCCCACAACGGGTCTCGCCTGACTATTTTCTGCAACTAGACGATATCAGCCTGCGCCATGATCTGCCCTTTTATGCGCACATGCTGGAGACGCGCCTGCAACGCGTCTATGGCGAGGAATGCCTGCAAGGACGGTCGCTTGTTCAATACACCCATGATCTGGGGCTGCTCAGCGACAGGATGAACGTGATCCACGCGATCTGGGTGGATGATGCGGATATCGATCTTCTGGCCGCATCCGGTGCAACCGTTGCGCATAACCCCAACTCCAACCTGCGCCTTGGCAGCGGCATCATGCGTTGGCGGGACATGCAGGACCGGGGCATTCCGCTGTGCATTGGTGTGGATGAGGCCATCGCTGATGATGCCATCAACATGTGGTCGGTGATGAAAACCGCCAGCGTCATCCACAACCTGAGCGATTGGGACTACACGCGCTGGCCGCAAGCGACCGAGGTGATCCACGCCGCCACAGCCGGCGGTGGACAGGCCATGCGCGAGCCGGGACTTGGCACGCTGGACATCGGCGCGCATGCGGATCTTATTATGGTCGATCTTACGGCGCTGCCCTTTGTGCCGCTGAACAATCTGCCCCGCCAATTGGTGCATTGCGAATTTGGTCAATCGGTGTTGATGACCATGGTTGCCGGCAATATCGTAGCCGAGCGCGGGCATCTTTCCATGATCGACGAAGCGGCAATTCTGGCGGAAGCTTCGGCCTTCTTCGCGGGCAAGAAACAAGCGATGGATATGGCCGACAAGCAGGTCGAAAAGTACCTCCCCCACTACCGGGAAATGTACCGTCGCGCCGGGGCTCGCAGCCTACCGCTGGAAAGACGCCTGCCGAACCCAGCGTAACGCGTTCGCGTTTTCGGCTCAGGCAGGCACAAGCACGGGCACCTTTAAGCTGGCCTGGCCATCCAAGCTGACGACCACGCCCTGTTTGACCACCATAAAGGGCTCATGTCCCAGCCAGCCATGCTGGGTGCCTTTCCGCACCACCCGCACCCGATCGCCCATCCCAAAGGACATCTCTTCGTAAAGGTCGTTGGCCCGAGGATGCGTCATACCGGTGGCTTGACCGTCTTCATTAATATGGACCTCTGGCGCGTCGCCGCGTTTCAGGCGCAGCCCCGCCCCCAAGATAATGTCATACTGCACAGTCTGGCGCAGCTGGATAGCATCCAAAGCCGCCTCGACTGCCAGAAGCCCAATCGCATTCTGAGGTTGGATCGCATTGTGAAGCGCGGCCACGCTGGCTGAAGTCGTCTCGCACATGCGCATGGCAACGCCTTGGTCTGCACGGCACAGGACCGACGGCATGTTTCCGATACCAATCTCTCCACCAACACAGAGCGCTATGAACCCAGCGTCAAACCCGGGCGCGTCCGCGATCAATTCGTCGACAGCCTGCTGAGCTGTGCGGCCCTCCTGCATCGCGCTTAGAATGGTCCCGTTCAACGGTTGTCCGTCGCGCATCAAAGCCTGCGGAAAGCGGTGCCCTGTAACCAGACCAACCCCGGGTTTGGCGGCGATGAATTGCGACAGGGGCTCGGGTCGGTCCGGTCCGCTTGAGATGAGCGCCGCCCGGGGCGCTTGCAAAATTTCGTCTGGTGGATCGCCCGGAAAAAGCCCCTTTGTGCCACTGTTTTGTGTTTCGGCCCGCAGCAAACGCCCATCCAAGGTGAGAACCGCTAAGCTGACAAAGCCTCCGATTGCGCCGCGTCCCACTGCTTCAGCCGCGTGCAAACCCGCTAAAACTCCAGCTCCGGCCCAAGGGCCTGATGCGACGATCCCGATCGTCATTCGGCGACCCAATGGCCGGCATCGACCTCTTTCAGTGGTCCCGCCGGATAGTCGCCCTGCAAGACCGGTCGCTTTCCGCGTTTGCGTGTTGGGTCGGGCACCGGGGCGACATCAATCAGCGCGCGTGTATAAGGATGCTTTGGCGCGGCAAACAAAGCCGAGGCTGGCCCCAATTCCAAAATCCGTCCATTCCGCATCACTGCGACCCGATCCGCGATTTGGCGGACCACCGCTAGGTCATGCGAGATGAACAGCATCGTAAGATCCTCACTTTGTTTCAACCCTTCAAGCAGGTCCAGCACCCGTGCCTGAATCGAGACATCAAGTGCCGAGGTCGGCTCATCTGCGATAACCAATGTGGGTCGCGCGGCCATCGCCCTGGCGATGGCGATGCGCTGACGCTGCCCGCCGGAAAATTCATGCGGGTAGCCTCGCGCCATATCCACGCCCAGACCAACTTTTTCGAGTAGGCTCTCTATGCGTTGCTTACGCTCGGCCTTGGTCAGGGCATCATGGATGATCATCGGCTCTGCAATTGTGCGCCCAACGGTCTGGCGCGGGTCGAGCGAGGCATAGGGGTCTTGAAACACCATCTGAACCGCGCGCCGCCGGGCTTGCAAATCGCGTCCGGCCAGACCGGTCAAGTCGGTGTCTTCCAGCAAGACCTGCCCGGCATCCGCCGATGTAAGACGTGCGATGACCCGGCCTAGTGTTGTTTTGCCCGACCCGCTTTCGCCGACCAGCGCCAGTGTTTCGCCGCGCCGCACATCAAGCGAGACGTCGTCCAACGCGCGATGCCCGGCACCACTTTTGAACAGCGCGCCACGGGTTTGGAAGGTCTTCGTGATACTACGCACCGACAAAAGCGTTTGCGCATCTAGCTCCGTACCCGCGCTAACCGCATCAATGCGCGGCACAGCTTTCAACAGTTCACGGGTGTATGCGGCCGTGGGCGATGCAAAGAGCTCGTTGGCCGGCCCAAGCTCTTCAGCCTTTCCAGCCTTCATGACCAGAACATGGTCGGCCATCTCTGCGACTACACCCATGTCATGGGTTATCAGGATCAAGCCGATTTGCGTCTCGTGAACGATCTGACGCAACAGATCGAGGATCTGTGCCTGCACGGTCACATCAAGCGCTGTCGTCGGCTCATCTGCGATCAACACACGCGGCCCAAGAAGCATCATCATTGCGATGACCACCCTCTGACGCATACCGCCTGACAGCTCATGCGGGTATTGATGCATGCGGGCTGAGGGCTCCGGGATGCCCACGCGGTCCAGCATTTCGATGGCGCGGCGTCGGGCTTCGGCTTTGGAGCAGAGCCCATGGCTTTCCAGTGCCTCGGTTAGCTGCAAACCTATGGTCAACACCGGGGTAAGCGCCGTCATCGGCTCTTGAAAGATCAGGCCAATGCCGGTGCCGCGCAGCGTCTGAGTATCCCGCGCAAGCAAGTTGGCGCCATCAAACATTGCCGTGCCTGTGGCACTGGCCTTTGGCGGCAACAACCCCATCAGCGCCTTGGCGGTCATGCTTTTGCCAGACCCACTTTCGCCCACAATCGACAGAACCTCGCCCGGGGCAACATCAAAGCTGATCTTGTCCACCAAGGTCTTACCACCCAGCGAGACGGACAGATCTTTGACGGACAGCAAAGCACTCATTTGCGTTCCACCGGGTCAAGGCTGGTGCGCAGACCGTCGCCCAACAGGTTGAACCCCAGAACAGTCACAGCAATCGCAATGCCGGGAATGGTCATCAACCACGGTGCGCGGTTGATGTAATCGCGCGATCCCGCCAGCATATAGCCCCATTCCGAGGTGGGTGGCTGCGCGCCAAGGCCCAAAAAGCTCAAGCCAGCCGCCGCCAGAATGGCTGTTGAAACCCCCAGCGTCGCAACGACGATCATCGTGGGCAGCACGTTTGGCAGCAAATGCACCAGCACTAGCCGTGCGGGCCCCGCACCCGCGCTTATGCTGGCCTCAAAATAGGGTTTGGACGTTTCAACCAAGGCAGCCGCATAACAGGTCCGAGCGTAAAACGGGATGCCCGCAACCCCGACAGCGATCACGGCGTTTTGCAGACTTGGCCCAAGAACAGCCACGAAACTGAGCGCGATCAAGGTTTCCGTAAAAGAAAACAGGACATCCGTGCTGCGCATCAGGATCGCCTCAACCCAACCACGTCGGAAAGCCGCGATCATGCCGACAGCCATGCCAATGGTCAAAGAGATGCCAACCGCGACAGCCCCGATCAAAAGAGTGATCCGACTGCCAAAGAGGATGCGCGAGAACATGTCTCGGCCGAACTCATCTGTGCCCAAAAGATGTTTGCCGCCCGGCGGAAGGAACCGCCCGCCTGCCCCCATCTTGGACGGGTTGTAAGGAGCCAGCATCTCTGCAAATAGCGCGCAGAAAATCAACAAAAGCACAATGGCCAACCCGATTGCCCCACTGGGAGAGCTGAGCAATCGTCGCAGAAAGCCAGGTGCTGCTCTGGGCCCATCTTGATGTGTCAATGCACTCATGATCAAGACCGCCGAATGCGCGGATCAAGCACCGCATAGAGCGCATCAATTCCGATGGCCACACAGACCACCACAACCGAGAAAGTCAGGATAAATCCCTGAATGATGGGATAGTCGCGCTGAAAGATCGCCTCGACCGCCATCCGCCCGACGCCGTTCCAGGAAAAGATGTTTTCTACAACGATGGCCCCGCCCATCATGAATGCAAACTGCAACCCCATCATCGTCACCACCGGCAACAGCCCCGCTCGCAAGACGTGGCGCCGCAGCACCAGCGCTTTGGGGAGGCCCTTGGCAAAGGCGGTTTGAACATAGTCCTGACTCATGACGTCGATCATGGACGATCGGGTGAGCCGCGCGAAAATGGCCGCATTCGACAGCCCCAGCGTCAGTGCCGGAAGGACCAAGTTGAGCCAACCGTTCCCGCTGACCGGCAGCCAGCCGAGTTCCAGTGCAAAGATGAACAACAGCATCAGCCCCAGCCAGAAATGCGGCATCGATATCCCTGCGATGGCAACGATCATCAATGCGATGTCCGTCAGCGTTCCTTCGCGATAGGCTGCAAGAAAGCCGATCGGCACACCGATCACGATGGCGATGAACATTGCGGCAATGGCCAGCAGCAGTGTGTTCGGAAGCCGCTGCAGAATAACTTCCAACACCGGTTGCCCACCTCGTATCGTGGCCCCCAGATCGCCTTGCAGCAGACGCTCCATATACATCACGTATTGCACCGGGATCGGACGGTCGAGGCCAAGAGATCGGCGTACCTCTTCGATCTGTTCGGGGGTCGTCCCCTGACTTTGCGCGTACATGATCTGCACCGGATCGCCCGGTACAGCGTGGATCAACAGCGTTACGAGAATGGTGGTGATCCAGATGGTAAAGGCCCCCATTGCAATGCGGGTGCCAAGAAAGCGCCACATGTGGCCGATCCTTTTTCAAAAAAGGCGGCCCGGGGCCGAAGCCCCGGGCCACACAATGCCTTAACCGCCGAGCTTCACGTCAGAGAAGTTTGGATAGACGAAAGGCGCCACGAAGAACCCTTCGACTTCAGGCCGGACCGCAAAGACCCATTCCCAGCCGGGGGTGTAAAGCGGCACGTGGATGGCGTTTTCCAGAAGATACTTAAAGACCTCCTGCACTTTTGCCTTACGTGCGTCTGGATCGGTTAGCACGCGGGTGTCATCCAGCATGGCGTCCAGCTCGGGTGAGGTATAGCCGCGATAGGCGCCGGGGGTATGCCACAAAGCGTAAAGGATATCCGGATCATACCACGACCAGGTCATCATATCCATCGAGCCGGTGGTGCCTTCGGTATTCTCGTTCTCCTGCCGCACGCGGGCATTCAAAGAGCCAATATCCATGATCTCGATGGAGGCCTTGATGCCAACCTCAGCCAATTGCGCCTGGAACACTTCACCCAGTTTCTGGCGGTTGCCACCCGTCCAGACCAGCAATGCTGTCTCAAGAGGATTGTCCATGCTGTAACCAAGCTCGGCCAATAACTCCTTGGACTTTTCTGGATCGTAAGCCGGGCGATACTGGGCGCAGAAGTCCTGATCATTGCCAAAGACACCGCGTGACACGGGGCAGTTTTCTGGAACGGACAGGTCGCCATAAATCAAGCTGATCGCCGTGGCGGCATCGGTGGCATGGGCCACGGCCAGACGGGCACGGACGTCATTGAACGGGGGACGATGCACGGCGAATTCCCAAAACACGTTCTGACCTGTGTTTTCGGCGACGATGATCGACAGCTCGCCCTCATCCTTGATCATGGGCACATCATCAAAGGGCGGCTCGGCGATATGCACCTCTCCTGTGGTCAGCGCCGCAAGCCGCGCCTGCGGTTCCGGCACCACGGTGATGATCAACCCGTCTTCATGCGGCGCGCCCGGGTTTTCGGCCAGTTTGCCAAAGTTCTGGTAGTCGGGGTTCTTTTCTAGAACGATCCGGTCACCTTTTGTCCAGGAAACCAGTTTCCAAGGGCCAGAACCAATGGCGCTCGTGGTTCCGAACCCTTCACCATTGCTGTCGCAGATGATCGAGGAAAAGCTGTCCGCCAGGAACGGGATCAAAGCCACAAACGGGGTTTCCAGCGTCAGTTTGATCGTCAACGGATCAACAACTTCCGCCGCGGTAATCGGACCCCAGCTGCCTTTGGTCAAGCTCGGCGTGTCCTCACTAAAGGCAGTATCGATCGTGTATTTGACATCGTTTGCGTCAAGCGGTGTGCCGTCGTGACACATAACACCGTCTTGCAGGCTGAACGTGTATTCGGTGCCGTCGGCATTCGACTCCCAAGACTTCGCAAAATGCGGGACAGGCAAGCCATCCGCGTCCGTCGCTAGAAGTGTATCATACATCAGGCTCCAAACCTGCAGGGACAGAGTGCTTGTTGCACGGTGGGGATCAAGCGAGTCGATATCGCCATAGCGGGCCCAGACGATATCGTCAGCGGCAACCGAACTGGCAAGACCGGCGGCCAAAGCCGTGGCTCCGGCTAGTCGGCGCAGGTTGGTGTGAAGGATAGTCATTTTGGTCCTCTCTGGTCGGGCCATGGGTGACCTGCTGCCGGCACATGGCGGCTGCAGCACCGTAGGCACAGAATTCTGATGCGCCTGAAGCGGGTTCAGACGGGATATCAGTCGTTGACTTTTACGTTGGTGTGATGGGTTACACCCCCAACGAAAAGGTTAGGAGGACGGTTGGACCGGGTCAAAAAGAACTCACAAATGAAGACTCTTTTTTCAATACTGACTCTTTTCGCGCCAAGAAGAGCCGATCAAAGCCAGCATTTGACTCTCAGACTATCCGGCATCACCCCAATCGTTGTGGATGCTGTCAATATAGCGCAACCGCTCCACGGCGTTTTGGCCAAGCCGATCTGCGACCGCCATGCAGAGATAGGTAATCACAGAGACCGGCGACGCGAGAGAGTCGAAATAGGTCAACCCACTGGTCCGGCATCGCAAAGTCACTTCGGCCAAGTCTGGGCTTGGCGTGCTCGCCACATCCGTGATTGCAATAGTCTTGGCATCTGCCAATCGCGCGGATTGCAAAATGGACCGCAACGTCGGCGTGCGTCGCCCAATTGCGAGGGCCAAGACGGCATCCGACGCGTGGATCGAGGCGAATTCTTCAGGTACGGAAAACCCTCCCAAAGGGATCATCCTGATGTCCGGCTTGACCTTGATCAGCTGCGCGCGAGCGAAGTGAGCCAAGGGATAATTGTCCCCGAACCCAACCACCCAAATCTTTTCAGCCCGCGACAGATAGGTGACCGCCGCCCTCAGATCGTCGCTCCGGATCGCCTCAATCGTCCTGATCAGGTTTTGCACGTCCGATGCCAGATGATCCGCAAGATCCCCCCGCCCGGTCAGATTTGGCACGGGTTCGGAATATACACGTTTGTTGTATTGACTGTCGTCCCGCACAATACGGGCCATCCGCTGCGCGGTTTTGAAGCTTGGAAACCCAAGACGTTTGAAGAACCGCGCCGTTGTCGCCTTGGACACCTGCGCCTGACCCGATATTTCGGCTGCCGTATGCAGAACCAAGCTGTCCGGGTTTTCCAGAAAGTGATCGGCCAGCAGCCGTTCAGACTTGGTCAAATCGTCGAAACATTCCAGAATGCGTTCCGATAAACGCGCGGATTTGTTAGATGCCACTTTCATATTTGACCACTTTTGATGCGCTATGAAACAAAGTAGTCATTCACTCATCCTTTTGGCAAAGGAATAGTCAACATGACGTTTTCCCTTCTGGCGCGCGATCCAGAAACCGGGGCACTTGGTGGCGCAGCGGCCACGGGCAATCTGTCTGTCGGTGCCTGGGTTTTACGCGCAAGCGCTGGCGTCGGTATATCGGCCAGTCAGGGCCATTTCCCAAGCACGCTTTGGGGTGAGGATGTCCTGACTGAGCTCGCAAATAGGGTTGCGCCAGAGCAGGCAATGCAGACCATCGTTTCAGCGGACCGAGGTCGCGCCTCAAGACAATTGCTTGTCCTGAACAACGGGGGATCAGGGGCCGCATTCTCGGGGGAAGACAACATCCCCGCGATGTCCGAGCTGGTGCAGCCTGGCCTATGTGCTGGGGGCAATATGCTCTTGAAGCCAGGCGTCATCGCGGCCACCGTAGAGGGGTACATGACGTCCAATGCCAGCTTCGCACGCCGACTGCTGGCAGGTCTCTTTTCGGGGGCAAAGGCCGGCGGCGACGCCCGAGGCTTGATGTCGGCAGCCCTCTTGATCGTCGCCCCGGATAGTCCTCCTATCGACTTGAGGGTCGATTTTGCCGACGCGCCATTGCGCAGTCTGGAAGAGCTTATTATCCGGACTGAAGCCGAGGACTATGAAGCGTGGCGAAGAGCCCTCCCTACCAGAGCGTCGCCCTAATCTGCTCACTGCCTCGACCCACCTAAACCATATCTGCAATTCAAGCCGGCCTGAAATCAAATGGCGGAGGGCGAAGGCAAGCCGGGTTCTTCTGCTATTCAAACAAGTCGAGCTCCTCATCTATCGCCGCCAGCGTTGAGATGCGCTGACTGACGGCTTCGGGGTTGCGGCCCAGATAGGCTACGGCAATCAACCGTAAGACGGAGAGCATCGTCGCATGCGTCGGAAGTGCGCCATAGCTGGCAATGTGGCACCGAAGAACAACCTCGGAGAACCGTTCGGCCTGCAGGGCGTAAGCGTGATCGGTCAACGTAATGATCCGCATGCGCGTGGTCCCCGCATGGGCAAGCAAGGGGCGTAATACCTTTGGACGCGGGTCAAATGTCAAAAGGACCAAAGCGTCACGTGGGCCTGTCGTCGACAGTTCATTGGCCCAGGTTTGCCCATGCCCCTGCAACTCGTGGACGCCGTGCCGCAGACGCGCAAAAAGCGACCGACCCAGCCGGGCCAGCCCCTGTTCATCGCCGAAGCCGACAAACCAGATATGCGGGGCCTCTTCCATGATCTGCGCGACTTCCGGCAACAGGTCCGAGCGCAACTCCTCAAAGGTCCGTGTCAGATTGCGCAGTTCCAGTTCAAGGTGATCGGATATGGTCCGCCCAAAAGTTGCCGTCTGCGGAATCAACTCGACATCTGCATAAGGTTCCCGCCGATTGCGCTCTTCGCGGGCCTGCAACCTGACCTCTTCAAAGTCAGCATACCCCAAACTGCGGAAAAAACGGGCAGTCGTCGCCTTGGACACTTCGGCCTTTGCCGCAAGTTCCGTTGCCGTATGCGTTTCGACAAGACTCTGATTTTGCAGCAAAACCTGCGCAATTTTCTTTTCGCTCGACGTCAAGTGCGCAGAACGCTCCTGAATTCTGAGGATTAGTCTTGAAGCCATGGAAAACGATTTCTCTTGACGTTTGGAACAGCTGTTTCAAGGTGATGAAACAATGAAACGCACGAAATGGGCAATATGTCGACCTCCAAGATCATCCGAGAAAAGATATGGACGAAACTAAAAGACGTGGCGAGGCCGGACACCCGGTTTCACATGAACTTTGCCGAGGTGATCCCGGATTTCGAAGGCTCGGAAGCTGCAAACGACCGCGTCGTCCAGACCGAGGCCTACCAAAACAGCCGCTTTGCCTTCATCACGCCTGACAATTGCCTTGCCGATCTACGGCGCCGAATGATCGAAGATGGCAAGCCCTTCGTCATGTCGACCTATGGGATTTACCGCGGCTTTGTTTACCTTGACCCGGCCACGGTGCCTGAAGGCGCTGCTCTCTATGCCTCGTGGCTTGATGGTATGGAGCATTTCGGAGTCCCGATTTCGCTGGAAGAAATCGCGCAGAAAGGGCGGCTTGACTATCTGGTCACCGGGGCATCGGCGGTATCGGTCAACGGTGTCCGTTTTGGAAAAGGCCACGGCTTCTTTGATCTCGAATGGGGCATGTTCACCGATCTTGGCCTTGTGGATGAACATACGCCCGTTCATGCCGTCGTCCATGATGTGCAGCTTGTCGAAGAGCAGTTGCAGCCCTCTGAGACCGATATTCTGGTTGATACCATCCTGACGCCGCACAAAACGCATGTGGTCGAACGCCGAGCCAAACGGCCGCGTGGCGTGAAATGGCCATTGCTCGAACCCAAACAGATTTCCGAAACGCCACCCTTGCAAGAGCTTCAGCGCCTTCAAGGCCTCGCCTGATCACCCAAACAAAGGAGCCCTTCCCATGACACTCAGACTGAATCGCCGCAATTTCCTTGGTACAGCCGCTGCAAGCGCAGCAGCTGCCTCCCTGCCGCTTCGGGCCAGTGCGGCCACGCCGTTCACCATGCAGGCGGCATGGATCAATGATGCCGAATTCGCCGGCTATTTCATTGGGATCGACGAAGGTTACTATGCCGAAGAAGGGCTCGACCTGACCTATCTGTCCGGCGGCCCTGACGTGATACCCGAAAGCACGATAATTGCAGGCCGTGCCGATCTGGCGCTGACCACGCCCGACACCACAATCAAGGCCATCGTTGATCAGGGAGCGCCCTTCAAAATCATCGGGGCGCAATATCAGAAGAACCCGATTGGCATCGTGTCGCTGGCCTCTAACCCGATCCTTGAGCCCAAGGATCTGATCGGCAAGACCCTGGCCGTGCCGCCGGTCAACGTAATCTCTGTAAACGCAATGCTGGCGCTGAACGGGATCGATCCGGCGGACGTCAATATCGTGCCATACGCTTATGATCCAACACCGCTCATTCAGGGTGAGATTGACGCCAGCCTCGATTTCACCACCAACGTGCCCTACACGATCAGCCAACAGGGCGTCGAAGCGACGTCGTTCCTGCTCTATGATTTCGGGTTCACGATCTACAATGATACCGTCGTCGTGACGGAGGAAACGCTGGCCTCCAAGCGGGCCGAACTGGTGTCCTGGCTGCGCGCCTCGCGCAAGGGCTGGGACGAGAATTTCAAGGATCCAAACCTCTGGCCGCCAAAATGGGCTGATACCTGGTTCGCAGGTACTGGCCGGACCATCGAAAACGAGATCTTCTTCAACAATGCCCAGCAGCCGCTTATGGAAAGCCCCGCAGGATACATGGCGATGACCGAAGAAGGGATCGAAGCCAACCTGCGCGCGCTCTCTGAGGTGGGGATCAAGGGCACCCGCGACATGTTCGACACGACTCTGCTCGAAGAGATTTGATGTCGGCCCCGGACGGGATTTCCCTTTCCGGGGTCTGCAAGACTTTTACGGGACGGGGCAAGGTCGTCGAAGCCCTGCGTGACGTGACCCTGTCCGGTCCCATGGGCTCCTTTACTGCGATCATCGGCCCCTCGGGCTGTGGCAAGTCGACGGTCATGCGGATCGCGCTTGGCCTTGAGGCGGCGGATGCCGGTGAGGTGCAGATCGCAGGCACCGTCCCGATGCAGGCGGCAAAAGCCGGCAAGACCGGCGTGGCATTTCAGGATGCCGCGCTGCTGCCGTGGCGCAGTGTCCGGCGCAACATTGAGGTGCCCCTCGAGGTTTTGGGGCGTTCGGTCGCTCCAGAGACGGCCCATATCCAGCACATGATCGACCTTGTCGGTCTCAAGGGCTACGAAAACGCGCTCCCCGGAGAGTTGTCCGGCGGCATGCGCCAACGCGTTTCCATTGCGCGGGCGCTGGTGACGCATCCGCAAATCCTGTTCATGGATGAACCTTTCGGCGCGCTCGACCAGATCTTGCGCCGTCAGATGAACCTCGAATTGCAGCGCATCTGGACGGAGACAGGCTCGACTGCGCTTCTGGTGACACACGGTATCGACGAAGCGGTGTTTCTCGCGGACAGGGTTGTGGTGATGCATGCAAACCCGGGGCGGATCGTGGATGTCATCGACATCGGATTTGACCGGCCTCGGGCACCCGCGTTGTTTTCCGACCCTGAATTCCACAAGGTCTGCGACCACATAGCAGAGGTGCTGCATGGCGGTTGAGGCGTCCGGGCGATGGCGCGGGATGCGCACGACAGCGATCTTGTTGGTGATCTGGGAAATCGTTGGGCAGCTGGACCTGGTGGCGGGCGGCGCGTTGCCCGGCATATCGGAAATCCTGATCCGGCTTTGGGTCGATTGGGGCGACTATCCCCGCCACATCTGGGCAACTCTCTACGCCTCGACCATCGGGTTTCTGATCGGCAATGCGCTTGGCATCGGCGCAGGCGTGATCTTTGCATTGTCTCCCACGGCGCTGCGCCTGTTTCGCGGCGTGAACATCGCGGCTTTCGCGTTGCCACCCATTGCCATCGCGCCCATTCTCGTTCTGACGCTTTCGGGCATGGCACCGCGCATCGCGCTCGCGGCACTTGGCGTCTATTTCGTGACAATGACCGCGACCGTGATTGGCCTCAGCCAGGCCGACAGCCGGGCCACGGACGTCATTCGTGCCTATGGCGGCACCCGATGGGATATCCTGCGCCGCGTGCAGTTTCGAGGCGCGCTACCCTCGATCCTTGCTGGTCTTCGTGTGGCCGCACCCAATGCGGTGCTGGGCGCTATTCTGGCCGAATTCGGCGGCGGTGGCCGCTGGGGCCTGGGGGCCTATCTTCTCGGCTCGCTGGGGCGTGGAGAGCCGGATCGGCTCTGGGGCATCGGTTTGGTTGCCACTCTGATTGCCGGACTGTCCTATGGTGTCTTTGCTCTGCTTGCCAGCCGGACCATCGGTGCCACGCGCGCGGTCACGTTGAACACCGCAGTGCCGGACGCCGCGCCTATGACAAGCGCGCCGATCAAACGCATTGCCCTAACACTGGGCACCATTACGCTCCCATTTCTGGTCTGGTGGGCCTTCATCAAGGCCACAGGCGTACCCGACCTGATCTCCAAGACACCCCTGGGTGTTGTGGACTATCTGTTCTTTGCACCTACCGCCGAAAGCGCCCAGACCCGCCTCTTGGCCGCTTTAGCTGAAACCCTGCCGATCACTTTTGTGGGGATGGCCGCGGGGTTGGGCTTTGCCTTCCTGCTGGCGATTTCATCACGGCTGTCCCCACGCGCCATCGAGGCCTTCATGCCCGTGGCGCTGGTGACGCAAACCATGCCACTGGTGGCGCTGACGCCGCTTCTGGTTCTGATCCTCGGGCGGGGCACGTCGCTGACGCTTTGGGTGACCATCTCGGTCACCTTTTTCCCGGCCTTTGTTACCTTGGCACAGGGTCTCGCCCTCGTTCCGCGCAGCGCAGAGGACCTGCCGCGCGCTTATGGCGCGGGACGCTGGACCGAGATGCGTATGGTCACAATCCCGGCTTCGCTGCCTTACCTGTTTGCGGCGACACGACTGACCGTACCACGCGCGCTGCTTGGTGTGATGATCGCGGAGTGGCTCGCGACCGGTAAAGGTCTCGGAAATCTGCTCAATCAATCGCGCGGGTTTCTTGACTATGGCATGATCTGGACTGTTGCTGCGGTATCGGTCCTGTTATCGGTCATCTTCTATCAGGCCGTTGTCATCGTGGAACGGCGCGTCTTGCGACGGCTTGGCATGGCAACCGCTGAGTAAAACAAAGACTAACCGGGAACCCGAATTCGCAAAGGCGCCACGTCCGTCATCAATGCGACCGGCCTATCGCCTTTTACTGCTTTCCTTAAAGTTCGCTCCTCAGGGCGCGATCAGACATCGGTGAAAATGGAGGCTGCGCGCCCATGCCACAAGCCGACCAGCAACTTGGTCAAACTTTGATCAGTGCGGCAAGGGACAGATGACTAAATTCCCTGGATGGTTTGTGAAGTCAAGAGGCCACTTCGGATCCAACGCGCCATGGTTCGACCAGTCCCGCACAACCGCCAAACGCCCGAGAGAACGCGACAAAGGGCGACTTCGAGTTGCACGCACACTGCACACGACCACATTTAAGCCATTGTAATTAATAATTATTCACCCCAATCCATCACAGGATGTACCGGTTCCAGTCTGCCCGTGCATTTGTGCTCTTCGACCATAGTCATCGTTTGCGTAGCAATTAACATATGCGTGCTTATCGGCAGTTCGCCCACACCTCGCGCACAAGCCCCACTCTGCTCCGCACAACAAATCATGAGTTCAGGCGTTGCTAGCACGTGGCGACCAATTACTCACCAGTGATCTGCAAAAACCGTCCATACTCTTCGCTCACTTCACGCGCCTCTTCAAAGGCGCGTGCGCGTTCTTCTTCAAGACACCGAAAGTAGGCTTGGATGTCTGCAATGTACGTTTCAAAGTCACGTCCTATCAGGTCTCTGAATTCCTGAACGTCTTGCGGATCGGCCGGAACGAAGGGTCTCGGTGGTGCATAGCATGTTTGTGCTACCGCACCTGTGGGAAAAACAATCAACAAAAATACGGAAACACAGCGCTTGGCTGACCAACCTGCTTTCATGGCTTTCTGCCTTCAATGCTTGAGAAAATCGCCTTTGCGTGCGTAATAATGACCCAGGTTCTCGGGTGAATGCAAGACAAAACCGTATCTTGCGCACAAAACCGTATTATTGTAACTATGGCTCATCGAAGCAAATGCCTCGGTGCGCCCAACGAATGAAAGAGCGCGCTATGGCGATGGATTTAGCAAAAGAAGCGCCGAATGTGGTTACAGAAGCAGGATTCAAGGACCTCATCGAATCCGGATATCACGTCGAAGTTGTCTGCATGGAAGATGCCTACCGGAAGAACTCGGTCTGGCACGGTCTGTGGGTACTACGTGCTGTCAGCGATGAAGGTGTCGAAAAGCAACTCGTCACTGCAAGAGCCCGAACCTCCGGAGACTCGATCCAGATCAGGACCTTCAAAACCGTCACTGGACTGGTCTCGTTCCTCATTGACCTCGGTTTCTCAGTGGTTGCGTTCCCGGTCTATGAAGGACAGCGATGGACGTACACGCTGTCCCAATCCGAAGACGACGCTAACCAAGGCTAGCTTTCTCGGCTTCCTGCTCGCGGCAAGCGCCGCGCATTCCCAAGGCATGGTCTTTACGATGGAAAGCGATGGCTCGCTTTCCGCCTCCCAGCCTCAAGACCGCTTTGCACGCAACTACAACGACGGGGTCGGTCAAGGCGATCCCAATGCCCCTCTCTACATTTTCGGACAAGGTGACGAACCTGACGCTGCTCAAGAAGAGGCGGATGGCGATGGCACTTTCAGGGTAGCGGCAGTCGCGCCCCGTGTCGCCGTGCCCCGTCCTGAAATCCTTGCAGCGATAGACGACACTGCAATGCGCTATGGCAGCCACAGGGGCTTGCGTGCTGCGGGCTTGACCGTCACCGAGTGGCGTCTGTTGTTCCGCTCAAACATCGAAATCGAGAGCGCCTACAATGTGAACGCACGTTCGCATGTCGGCGCGATTGGCCTGGGTCAGCTCATGCCGGGAACCGCCGAAGATCTTGGCGTCGATCCCTTTGACTGGCGGGCAAATCTTGACGGCTCCGCGCGTTACCTGGTCGCACAATTAGAGACCTTCGGCGACGCGCGGTTGGCGCTGGCGGCATACAACGCTGGCCCCGATGCCGTCAGGCAATACGGGGGCATCCCGCCTTACCGTGAAACGCAAAACCACGTTCAGCGGGTGCTGGCCGTGTTCAACAGGCTTGAAGGAGAAAACTCATGAGGCCGCTACCACTACTGCTGACCGTCCTATCGGTCTTCATCGTCATGGCCGAACCGGCGATGGCGCAATCCATCGACCTGTCCCCGATCCAGAACCTCTTGCAGGGTATCGTTGACGCGTTGACTGGTCCGCTTGGTGTCGTGATCGCCACGCTGGCCGTCATCGGCGTCTTCCT
>ERZ1740067.1005-NODE-1005-length-20716-cov-5.670781_pt1 | contig 20716 bp, 20 predicted proteins | sample MGYA00581736_ERZ1740067 | MGnify/ENA primary metagenome ERZ1740067 (study PRJEB43018, sample SAMN04849236) | marine metagenome | isolation source: floating plastic debris | place: Pacific Ocean | collected 2008-08-27 | study: EMG produced TPA metagenomics... | reverse complement strand
GTGCAGGTGACGCCCGTGGATCGCCGTCAGTCCAGCTGCCGCCGCAGCCTTTAGGAGCGGCGTTTTTGCAGGTGTATAAACAATGTCATAGACCACTGGCTGCGACGCTGCATGCGAGAGATCAACTGACAGTGGAGGCTGGCCTATCATGCCCAATGTTGTGGTGTTGACAATCAAAGCGGCACTTTCAAGCGCATGTTGGCAGGCTTCGATAGAAACAGCGTCAAAGGCCGTTTGCGGGAATAGCGGCCGCATGGTCTGGGCGAGCTGCTCAGCTTTTTCCAAGGTTCTGTTGGCAATTGTTATGTGCGCAACGGTATCAAGCCCGGCTAAAGCGTGGACAATGGCTTTGGCAGATCCACCGGCCCCAACCACAAGGACATTTGCGCCGCTGGGCAAGGGTGGTAGGGCGCTTAGGAAACCAAGGCCGTCCGTGCTATCACCCATCAAACGACCGTCTTCTCGCCATATAGTGTTTGCCGAGCCCATTTGCTCAGCACGCGGCGTTATGACGTCACACAGCTGGGCTGCCGCTTCTTTATGCGGCACCGTCACGTTAAACCCGACAAAACCGGTTTTAAGAAGCGCGGGAACCGCGTCGTCAAATGCCTCTGGCGGGCAACCTAAAGGCACATAAAAGCCTTTGATGCCAAGATGCGCCAGCCAATGACCATGCAATAGCGGGCTGAGCGAATGGGCAACGGGCCAGCCCAAAACACCAGCCAAAGGCACCGCAGGAACCGTCATGGCATCACCATGCCGCGCACGCGCAGCTGTTGCAGCAGCGGCAAAAGTGGCAAGCCTAGAATCGTGAAAAAGTCGCCATCAATGCGCTCAAACAGCTGCGCACCAAGCCCTTCAAGTTGATATGCGCCCACGCTTGACAGCACAGCCGGGCCCACAGCCGCCAAATAGGCAGAAATCGTCTCTTGGCTCAAGGGACGCATTTTGAGCTTCGCGCGGGTTACGTGTCGCCAGATCGATCGGCCCTCTTCGGCCAAAACAATCGCTGTTTCGAGGGTATGCCATTTGTCGCTCAAGGCCATTAAATGCGCTGCTGCATGTTCCATATCTGGCGGCTTATCAAACAAAACATCGTTGCAGACCAAAATTTGATCACCGCCGAGCACAAGCGCGTCCGGCATGCGCGCCGAGACTTTTATGGCTTTTGCCTCAGCCAAGGCATCGGCCATGTCCCGGGCGCGCATATTTTCCGCCTTAAAAGAGGCTTTGAGTTCATCTTCATCAACGCCCGACGGCTTGACCTCAAAGGTAAGACGAGCTTTTTCCAAAACCTGCCTGCGCGCCGGTGAGGCTGAGGCCAGAATAAAGCGCTGCCCAGCTGTCATGCGTCTTCCGATTGGGACTTAAGCGCTAAGATCGCCGCAGCGGTTTCTTCAATCGACCGGCGTGTAACGTCAATGACTGGCCAGCGATGTTTTGAAAACAAACGCCGCGCATTGGTAATCTCTTCACGCACCTTGTCTTCATCCACATAAGAGGTGGGCTTATCTTCTTTCAGCGCGAGAAGCCGGTTTTTGCGGATTTGTACCAAACGGTCCGGTGATGTGGTGAGGCCAACGATGAAGGCTTTGGTCGGCGCAAACATTTGCGCGGGGATCGGTGCCCCCGGGACGAGCGGGATGTTGGTGGTCTTATAGCCGCGATTGGCGAGGTACATGGAAGTCGGTGTTTTTGAGGTCCGCGACACTCCAGCAATGACGATGTCAGCGTCATCTAAGTTATTGGGCAAATGGCCATCATCATGCGCCAAAGTGAACTGCATCGCTTCAATCCGGCCAAAATAGGCCGCATCCATGGCGTGCTGGCGCCCTGGGCGACCATGGGCTTTAACGCCCAGAAAAGGCTGCAGGGCTTGAATAACAGGGTCTAGAACAGACACACTGACCAATCCAAGGTCTCTACATGTCTGCTGCAAGACGTCTCGAATGCTGTCATTGACGAGCGTGTAAAGAACCAAGCCCGGACGTTCGGAAATATCCTGCATCACGCGTTCCATTTGCTTTGGCGAACGGATCATGGGCCAGTAGTGCTTGGCGACATCAACGCCTTCAAATTGCGCAAGCGCGGCCTTGACAACAGATTCTAGTGTTTCTCCAGTGGCATCGGAGACGAGATGAAGATGAACGCGGAACCCCATACCCTCTTTTCTATGAAAATGATGCCCTTGGGAAGGGTCTGTGCTAAACTGAGGGGCCGAATCTGCGAATGGAAAGGTCTGGCTGTTAAGAACGAAAATAGGCCGCCGAAATGGGGAAAAAGAGAGCTCTAAATCGGTGGCTATTAGACGGGCTTATCCCCATTCGGGAAAACTATCTCGTTTATGTCTTCTGCGGGTTTTTTGCACAGAGTCTTAAACCTGTAAAAGGATACAAAAAGTATAATATTTTCAGGTATGTAGTACAGATTCTTCACCTTACCAATAGCGCTGCTCTAAGTGTTTTTCACAGTGTTCATAACACTGTGCAGGTGCAGCTTGTTCACAGGAAAACCAATCGCCTACAGCTAAAATCTCTTATTTATTAAATCTATTTTTTTTGTAGTTTGGGGTCACACAATCGGTTGGAAAGTCTATGCCATCAGTTCCCAAAATTTTGCGTACACTGCGCGGGGTGCAGTCCGATACACCGCCTATTTGGATCATGCGTCAGGCGGGCCGGTATTTACCCGAATATCTTGCCGTGAGACAGCAGGCCGGTGACTTTCTAACGCTTTGTTATACACCGGATTTGGCCGCTGAAGTCACGCTTCAGCCCATTGATCGCTTTGATTTGGATGCGGCGATTATCTTCTCCGACATTCTCGTGGTGTCCCATGGTCTTGGCCAAAAGGTGTGGTTCGAGGCTGGGGAAGGGCCACGGCTCGAGCCGCTGACCTCGATGGAGGACATTAAGAGCTTAGACCGGCCCGGTATGAAAGATCGTCTAAGCCCAGTCTATGAAGCAGTTTCAAAGGTGCGGGCCAAGCTGCCTGAGGATAAGGCCCTGATAGGCTTTTGCGGTGCGCCCTGGACGGTTGCCACATACATGATCGAAGGTGGTGGCTCGAAAGATCATGTGATGACCCGGGCTTTTGCCTACCGTCATCCGGATGCCTTTTCCGCCCTCATTGATATTTTGGTGGATGCCAGCATTGAGCATTTGAAGCTGCAGATCGCGGCAGGCGCGCAAATCGTACAAGTCTTCGATAGCTGGGCTGGCTCTTTGACCGCGGAAGGCTTTTCTCGTTGGTGCTCAGAGCCGATTGCGCGCATTGCCAGCGCCATTCGCGCGCATGCGCCAGATGTGCCCGTGATTGGTTTTCCACGCGGCGCTGGCGCTCATCTGCCGGGTTTTGTGTCCGCTAGTATGGTGGATGCGGTGGCGCTCGACACATCGGCGGATCTCGATTGGGTACGTAGCCAGTTGCCGGCAACTGTGCCCATGCAAGGCAATTTGGACCCAGCCTTGATGTTGTCCGATGCGGATCAAGTCCGAGACGCTGTTTTCAAAATTCGCCGCGCCATGCGCGGGCGTCCGCACGTCCTCAATCTGGGGCATGGCATTCCCAAAGAAGCCGATATCGCGATGGTAGAAGCCCTTATCAGCGCCGCGCGCATGCCGCTGGGCGACCTGATGGCTCTGGCGCATGCCTCATAGGCTATGCTCTATTTGAGTTTAAAGGTGCTGCACTTGCTGGCAGTCATCTCCTGGATGGCTGGCCTTTTGTATTTGCCGCGCTTGTTTATCTATCACCATAGCGTTTCAGTGGGCGGAGAAGCTTCTGATACCTTTAAAGTCATGGAATACAGGCTGTCGCGTTACATCATGAGCCCCGCCATGATGGTGAGCTGGGCCGCTGGGTTATCGCTAATCTATTTTGGCGGCCATAACCCATTTCAAGACATCTGGCTCATTTTGAAGCTTCTCACTGTGGCGACGATGACATGGGTGCATATTGTATATCTGCGCTATGTGAAGCAGTTTGGGGATGACCTTCGGCCGAAAACAACGCGGTATTTCCGTGTTCTAAACGAAGCTCCAACCCTATTGATGATTGGCATCATCATCTTTGTGGTTTTTAAGCCCTTCGGCGTGCTTTATTCTTGACCTATAGTTCAAATCAGATATAGGCCATGGAGAAATGTCATACATCCTATGGCTAGGCTTAAGGTTTCGACCTTCGGAACCTCGCCGGACAGACAATACATAAAGGTCCGGTGCTGCATTTTTCCTGACTAGCCAGGGTCATCACTAAGTTTTGATTATCTTAATCAAAAATCTCAAAGCACGCGCTGTATATCCCTATGAATTTACACGACTTAAAAGAAAAAAGCCCCGCTGAGCTCTTATCCCTTGCCGAGGAACTGGGCGTTGAAAACGCGTCTACCATGCGCAAGCAGGACATGATGTTTGAGATCCTCAAATCATCTGCAGAGCAAGGTAATGAGATCTCCGGTGGCGGGGTTATTGAAATTCTCTCCGATGGTTTTGGATTTCTCAGGTCTCCTGAAGCGAATTATCTGCCAGGACCAGATGATATCTATGTGAGCCCCAGCCAAATCCGCCGCTTTGGGCTCAGGACAGGCGATACCGTGGATGGAGAAATCCGCGCGCCGAAGGACAATGAGCGCTATTTTGCACTGGTCAAAGTAAACACCATTAACTTTGACGATCCCGACCAGGTGCGCCAGCGGGTTAACTTTGACAATCTGACACCGCTTTATCCTGATGAGAAGTTCAAACTGGATGAAGGCGATCCCACCAAAAAGGACAAGTCTGCGCGGGTCATTGACATTATCGCGCCGCAAGGCAAGGGGCAGCGGGCGCTGATCGTTGCGCCGCCGCGCACGGGTAAAACCGTTCTGCTGCAAAATATTGCCCACGCCATCACCGCCAATCATCCAGATGTTTATCTGCTTGTTCTGCTGATTGATGAGCGTCCGGAAGAAGTGACGGACATGCAGCGCTCGGTGAAAGGCGAGGTTATTTCGTCCACCTTTGATGAGCCTGCTAGCCGCCATGTCCAAGTGACCGACATGGTTCTGGAAAAGGCGAAACGCTTGGTTGAGCACAAACGCGATGTGGTCATTCTTCTGGATAGCATCACGCGCTTGGCGCGCGCCTATAACACGGTCGTACCATCCTCTGGTAAGGTGCTCACCGGTGGTGTCGATGCCAATGCCTTGCAGCGTCCCAAGCGATTTTTTGGCGCCGCGCGCAACATCGAAGAAGGGGGCTCCCTATCCATCATTGCAACGGCGTTGATTGATACCGGCAGCCGGATGGATGAAGAGATTTTTGAGGAATTCAAGGGCACGGGCAATTCCGAGATTGTGCTGGATCGGAAGGTTGCTGATAAACGGATTTTCCCATCTATCGACGTCGGCAAGTCCGGCACCCGGAAAGAAGAGCTACTGGTTGATAAGGCCACCCTGTCCAAGATGTGGGTGCTGCGGCGTATCCTGATGCAAATGGGCACCGTAGATGCCATGGAATTCTTGCTGGATAAGATGAAGGATTCGACGACCAACGAAGACTTCTTCATGGCTATGAATCAATAAGTCGCTACGCTCTACGGCGACCGCCGACTACTTAGACAAAGACTTAAGAAAGAAAGCCTAACGCGCCGCGTGTGTGTTGGGCTTTTCGGCTGAGATGATATTGTGAATATCGGGCACGCACATGCCGCAGCAAACCTTCGTGCCATTGGCTGCGTGAACCCGAGCAGGGGTTGTCGCCCCGCCAGCAACCGCTGACCGGATTTTCTTCTCATTCAAAGCGTTACACACGCAAACGATCATGACACTTACCCAAAACCTGCGTCAAATATGACGCTACTGAGAATGAATGTCAATGAAAGCGTTTTGCAATATCAGTTTTTTTGACTCGATGTTGCCGAAGACTGGAAGTCTCGTCCTCTTTGTGTGGTCTCATCTCTCAAGGCAGAAGGATTGTTGAGCCCACTGTCTTTCGGGCTTCTAGGTCGGTGTGCGCTTGGCTTGCATCGCCCAATCCGTAGCGCTGCTCGATTTTGATGGAGACATCACCGCGGGTGACCACATCGAAAAGCGATGAAAACCCAGCTTGGGCGTCTGTTTCGCTCGCGTAATAGGTGAATAGGGTCGGGCGCGTTAGGTAAAGGGAGCCCTTTTGTGCCAATATTCCTGTATCAAGTGCGCTGACGGGCCCAGAGGCGTTACCATAAGACACCATCATGCCGCGTGGTCTGAGACTGTTGATGGAGCCATCAAAAGTGGCAGCGCCGACGCCGTCATAGACGACATGGACACCTTTTCCATCTGTGATGTCTTGCACTCGTTCGGCAAAGTTTTCTGTTGAATAGTTGATGACGTGATCAAATCCATGCGCTTTGGCTAAGGCACATTTTTCATCTGATCCTGCTGTGCCAATAGAGTGCGCTCCGAGCGCCCTAAGCCATTGACCTGCAATGAGCCCCACGCCCCCTGCAGCGGCATGAAAGAGCACCCAATCACCGCGCTGGACGGGATAGGTTCGCCGCACAAGATATTCCGCTGTACAGCCCTTCAACATCATGCCCGCAGCGGTTTCAAAGTCTATCTCATCCGGCAGCTTCGCGGCGGTGGCTGCCTTAATGACATGCTTTTCCGCATAAGCGCCAATGGGGCCAGTGCAATAGGCAACCCTGTCCCCTACTGCCAGGCCCGTTACCGCTGCGCCAACAGCTTCAACAACGCCGGCGCCTTCAAGGCCAACTCCGCTTGGGAGCGGCACTGGGTAGAGTCCCGAGCGGTGATAGACATCGATGTAGTTTAAGCCAGCGGCTGCTTGCGCGATCAAAATCTCGTCGTCGCCCGGGGTTGGGGTGTCTACATCAACCAGCGTCATGACGTCAGGACCGCCGGTTTGTTCCATTCGAATGGCTTTCATGCTCTGTTCTCTTTAAACTGTGTATCGGCGCAGGCTCGGCTCCTAATTTCTGAGTGTCGCCCGAAAAAAATCATATGTCCGTTCATTGGCCAGTAAGGCGCTTGCCGCATCGAAATGGACGCCACCCGGCCGTGCGAAGGCGTGATCCACACCGGGGTAATCATAGAGGGTGATATTGTCTTGGCCGTCCAGGCCTTGATGGATTTTCTCTTGTGCAGCTTTATCCACAAACCCGTCTTCTTCGGCGATATGCAGAACGAGTTGGCCTTTCATAGTGCTGGCTTCATCAAGCAGGGCATCTAATCCCACACCATAATATCCCACATTCGCATCCGCATCGGTGCGGCATGCGCTGAGAAAGGCCATTTTCCCCCCAAGGCAGAAGCCCATGGTTCCAACTTTGCCTGTGGCGCCCGCGGCCGATTTCGCGGCTGTAATGGTCGCTTGAAGATCTTCTATGCCCTTGTCGACATCGAAGCCATTCATGAGGGCGAAGGCTTTCTCCCATTCCGCTTCGGATTTGTCTGACAGCATGACGCCAGGCTCTTGCCGCCAAAACAAATCTGGACAAATTGCTATAAATCCTTGCTTGGCCATCTCATCGGCAACGGCGCGCATTTGCTCAGACACGCCAAATATCTCTTGGATCACAATGACGACTGGCGCTGACGCCGTATCAGGCTTGGCGACATAGGCGCCAAAACTGCCACTGCCGTCGGTTGCATCAATCTGCATGTTAAAGTTTGCCATGAGTGAAGTCCTCTTCGCGCTGCACATCTCTGAGATCTTGAGCTTGGTGTGTTAACCTGTGTAGCTGGCCCCTTCAAGGCGCAGCAGAGCCGTTTTTGTCTCGCGCCCGCCATCGCCGGAATAGCCGCCTAGGCCCGCCGCACTGACAACGCGGTGACAGGGAATGAGAATAGGAATGGGATTGCACCCACACGCGCCGCCGACTGCGCGCGGGCTTGAGCCTATTGCGCCTGCAATATCGCTGTAACGCATTGTTTTTCCATATGGAATAGAGCGCATAACATCCAGGACTTTCAGCAGATGCGGCGAGCCATGTGGCTCCAAAGGAACCGTGAAACCGGCCTGGTCACCATCAAAATAGGCCTGTAGCTCATCTGCAGCTGTGGAGAGAAGGGGCGTGTCTGCCTGATCGCGGCCGCGGCCCCAGTCTAAGGCAACAATAGCGCCGTCTTCCTCTGTCAGACTAAGATCGCCAAGCGGCGTGAGGATAGATTTCTGCAAGATCACGCAAAGGCTCCATCGCCTGGCTCCATATTGGGCACGCGCCGGCAATTGCGCAGGGCATCAATCGCGGCCTCTCGGCTCCGTAAGACCGGTGTGCGTTCCTCTCCCAAATCTATGACAATGCCGTCGGCTGTCTCTGGACCATCGGCGCACAGGCCCGGCGGCACGATCAAGGCTCCCGGCGGCGCTAGAGCCCAAGCAATGGTCTCGCTATCAAACGCGGCTTGGTCCCAAAACACTGTGACGGGGTGGAGCATATCTTCATAGGCGCCAAGCAGGCTGGCTGCGGCCATGAAATGTGTGTGAAGACGGCCGCCAACCGCGTTTAATGCTTGTGCGGCGTTGTCGCTGTAGCGCTCTGCCCCCGTTAAGTCGCTAATCTGGCCCAAAAAGCGAATGGCCAAGGCCGTTGCCGATGGAATGGGACGATCCAGAATGGCGCTGATACGTCCCGGCGGTCCAGGAGGAGCGTGGGCGGACAGGCGTAAAACGCCGCTGTCGTCCAAGAAAGTATCGATAAGATGGTCTGCAACACTTTGTGCCAACCGAAGATAGACCGTTTCTCCAGTGCCGCAGGCCAGAGTCAGTGCCGCTAGACCCGTCGCAGCCATATCATCCAGCAGGGCTGGAGGCCCATCTTCCTGCCCCAATTTTGAATGGGGCAACTGCATCACCGCGGTGGCATTTGGCACCAGCGCCGTGAAAATATCGACCGCGCGCGCCAGGAGAGAGGACTGCTGTGTCACTTTTCCAGCGCGCACAAGGCTTGCGACGGCAAGCATTGTCCAGCTCGTGACGGCCAGTGGATTTGGCTTAGGAAGGCATGTTTTTCGGTGTTCGGCTAAAACCACGCGCATTGCGGCCTGTTGCAGCTGCGTTGTCTGATCCGGTAATGGCGCCGTCACGTCGAGGCTGGGGACAGGCTTTTGATCCAGCCCAAAGGCCGATAAGAAGCCCGCTATCTCATCGTCCTTGAAATACCTGCCCAAGGCCGCTTTAGCCTCGGCTGATGTCCAGCGATAAACAGCGTCATCTCCCGTATCTGGAACCCCGGCAGAGAGAAGGCCATTGTCCAACGCCAGGCTGCTTGCAATAAAGCCCGCTGTATCGCCTATTGCGGCTGCGTAATGAGGTTGCGGTAGATAGCCATGAACATATAATAAACCATTTAGAATCAGTATGTTATCATAAATCGTTTTTTCTTGGTCCGGCGTCGACCAATGTCCATCTCGGCTGTACCGGAAAAAGCCACCATGGATATGATCATTGAGGCCGCCCCGCACCATGTTGGTGTAGGTGAGTTGCACGGCTGCTGCGAAATCAGCCCGGCCGGTTCGAAGATAGGCACGCCAAAGCTGTTCGAAATACGTGGTATGTGGAAACTTTGGCGTCCCAGTTATACCGCCATGTTCCAGGTCCATGCGCGCCATGAACGCGGGTCCAAGAGAGGTGAACGCATCTGGCGGAGGCAAGCCGGGTTCCGCCTCTTCCAGAGCTTCTGCCACGTGAGCAATCACCTGCGCGCCTGTTTCCTGCAGCGCCTCAGGGTCTCGCTTCGTCAAGTCAATGAAATGCGATAACACGGAGGGAAAGCCTGGCAAGCCTTCTTGATCTTTAGTTGATAGGACAGTGGCTGCCCAAATCGGTGCCCCTTGGGGCGTGCACAGCAAAGTCAGAGGCCAGCCGCCGGCGAGCCCAAGCGCCTGGGCCGCCGCTTGAAACCACATATCCAGCTCAGGCTGCACTTGGGCATCGATTGTGACCAACGTGGTCTTGTCAATGAGCATCTCTTGAACAACGCTGTTGCCAAAGACCGTGGCTGCGACCTCAGCGGTATAGGTGCAGCCGTGATAGCCAATAAAGACGACCACCAGTTTGTCTGACTGGAGCGCTTCTTCGGCCCAACCCTGCCAGGCAAGTCCGTCTTTGATCCGGTCTTTTAGAAATAGGCTCATTGGGGCAGGGGGGTGCATGAAGATGCCTCTAAATTCGCAGCCAACCTGGAAACGTCGGCGCCACTGGCATAGCATTATGCCCACACAGATTTGAAACACCTGACATTGAATTGAGATCGTCGCAATGAAAATAAATGTAGAAATTGATTGTACCCCGCAAGAAGCCAGGACCTTCCTTGGCCTCCCGGATTTTGAGCCGGTGCATGATGCGGTCATTGAGAAAATGACGAAGTTGGCAACAGAAGGTGTGTCTGCGGCGGACATGGAGACTTTGATGCGCGCTTGGATGCCGGGGATGGGGGAACAATGGCAGGCTCTGCAAAAGGCATTTTGGTCGCAGGCAGCGAAGACGCCAGACTGAGCGCAGGTAAAGGACGCGCTTGCGTGTCAGCGGACACCATATTTGCCTTGTCCAGCGGCATGCCGCCATCGGGCGTCGCCGTGATTCGGGTCTCAGGGCCAGATGCAATCGCTGCGGTGGTTGCTTTGACAGGCGGGTCCCCGCCGCTGCCGCGGCATATGGCGCTGCGCGGTCTGCGCGGCGCAGATGGAGACAGTATTGATGAGGCTCTGGTCGCGGTGTTCCCAGCGCCGGGCAGTTTTACTGGCGAAGATTGTTCCGAATTCCAAGTCCATGGCAGCCGGGCAGTGGTGTCGGCGCTTGCGGAGGCGCTTGGTAGCCTGGGCCTTCGCCCAGCGGAGCCCGGTGAGTTTACCCGCCGTGCGCTACGCAATGAGAAGCTGAGCCTTACGCAAGCGGAAGGATTGGGCGACCTTCTTCAAGCTGAGGCAAAAGAACAGCTTCGCCTGGCGCGCCAGTCTGCTAGCGGAGCGCTTGCGACCCTCTATGAAGGCTGGCGCCAGCGTATCCTCCACGTGCAAGCGGAATGCGAGGCAGAGCTGGATTTCTCCGATGAGGATTTGCCGCCTGGTCGGCAAGACGCTCTGGCCAAGGCAATTGCAGATTTGACGCTAGAATTGGGGGCGCATGGCCGCGATAACGTCCGGGCAGAGCGCGTGCGTGCAGGCATTATGGTCGTGTTGTCTGGACCGCCGAACGCCGGGAAGTCCACCTTGCTCAATCTGCTTGCAAAGCGCGATGTGGCGATCGTTTCGGAGGAAGCAGGCACAACGCGGGATATATTGGAAGTGAGCCTAGACCTGGCGGGATATGCCGTTACCGTCGTGGATACGGCCGGTTTGCGTGAGGCTTCAAGCGCGGTTGAAAGTGAGGGTATAAAACGCGCGCGCCACTATGGAGAAGCGGCAGATATTCTTGTCTCAATTACAGCCCCGGGCCTTAAGGACGCAGTTTTGTCGCGAGAGGCAGACTTTCAACTGTGGAATAAAACCGACATCGCGCCAGCGCCAGCGGGGCCTTGGCTGGCCCTGTCGCTGCGCACGGGCGCAGGCGTTGACGCGTTTTTGGAGGCTTTAACGGCCAAAGTTGCGCGAGACTACGGGCTTGGCGAAACAGTGGTGAGTGGCCAGCAACGCCATCAGGCGGCAGTCAGCGATGCCGCGACGCATCTCAGCCGGGCAAAAGACTATCTCCAAAGCGGTAGCGAAGCGCAATTGGTCCTGGTTGCCGAGGAGTGCCGCATGGCCAGTATGGCATTGGCTCGTATCCTGGGTTTGGTCGATGTTGAAGACATTCTGGGCGCAATTTTTTCAAGTTTCTGCATCGGAAAATAGGCACCTGATACTTTGGTAGCCGGCGCCGTCTGTCCACTAAGCGTCTGTGCCCATGTTTCACGTGGAACAGTCCGCTGCTTTCTGATACAGCCCGACCAAGCAATGGGAATGATGATGCGAACGACTTACGATGTGATCGTTATTGGCGGCGGCCATGCAGGCTGTGAAGCGGCTAGCGCGGCAGCCCGTTTTGGCGCGTCTACGCTTCTCATCACCCATAAAGTCGAAACGATTGGTGAGATGTCCTGCAATCCGGCCATTGGCGGCCTCGGTAAGGGACATTTGGTGCGCGAGGTCGATGCCCTCGATGGCCTTATGGCGCGCGTGATTGATCAGGCCGGTATTCAATTTCGCTTGCTTAATCGCCGCAAGGGTCCAGCCGTGCAAGGGCCACGCGCCCAGGCGGACCGGGCGCTGTATCGCGCTGCGATGCAAGACGCGATCTTGGGCTGCGATGGTTTAACGGTGCATGCCGAGGCGGCAGACGCGTTTCTGATTAGCGAGACAGACGGGCGCAAATCGGTGACGGGCGTCATGACGTCATCGGGGAAGACGTTTCGCGCAGGTGCTGTTGTGCTAACCACTGGCACCTTCCTGCGCGGCATGATCCATATCGGCGAGAAGACAATTCCCGCCGGCCGGGCAGGGGAGGCACCGGCCATCCCGTTGGCGGAGCAGCTTTACAGCCTGGGTTTGCCCATGGGCCGTTTGAAGACCGGGACGCCAGCCCGTCTCCACCGGGATAGCATTGATTGGTCTGGCTTAGACGTGCAGCCTGGCGATGAGCAGCCAGTGCCTTTCTCGTTTTTGACGGACGAAATCACAACGCCGCAAATTCCTTGCCACATCACCCGCACGACAGCAGCCACCCATGCCATTATTCGAGACAATCTCGACAGATCGGCAGTCTATGGCGGCGCCATCGATGGCACAGGGCCGCGCTATTGCCCGTCGATTGAAGATAAAGTCGTTCGCTTTGCCGATAGGGCTTCTCATCAAGTCTTCTTGGAACCAGAAGGGCTTGATGATCCGCTGATTTATCCCAACGGTCTTTCAACGTCCTTGCCAGAAAGTGTGCAGCACGACTTTTTGAAAACCTTGCCTGGGCTTGAGAATGTTAAAGTCGTCCGGCCAGGCTACGCCATTGAGTATGATTATGTTGATCCCCGCGCGTTGGACCACAGCTTGGCGGTGCGGGATTTGGATGGCTTGTTTTTGGCGGGCCAAATCAATGGAACCACGGGCTATGAAGAAGCCGGTGCTCAAGGTCTGGTGGCAGGGCTCAATGCAGCGGCATCCTGCGGCTCGAGCGCGCCGATCACCTTCAGCCGAACCGATAGTTATATTGGCGTGATGATCGACGACTTGGTGACACGTGGTACGCGCGAACCCTATCGGATGTTTACGTCGCGGGCGGAATATCGCTTGCGTTTACGGGCGGATAATGCCGATCAACGTTTGACGCCAGTGGCTTTAGAAGGCGGGTTCTGCAGCCATGATAGGGCCGCTGCGTTTCACGTGAAACAAGCGCAGGTGAGCGCTTTAACGGCCCTTTTGAAGGATCGGACCTTAACACCGCCGCAGGCACGCGCGCACGGGCTTGCGATTAATCAAGATGGGCGGCGTCGCTCTGGGGCTGAGCTTCTCAGCAATCCTACCATTAGCTTTGACGCCCTGCGCCAGATTTGGCCAGAGATCGCAGATTTTGATCCGGCGATCCAAGCGCAAGTGGAGATTGATTGCCGCTACAGCGTCTATGTGGAACGGCAAGCCGCTGACGTAGCAGCGCTGCAAAAGGATAAGGCTATTCGCATCCCGGCCGACTTTGATTATCGGAGCCTGGCCGGCCTCTCCAATGAGCTGCGCGAGAAGCTGGAAGCTGCGCGGCCTGACAATCTAGCCAATGCAAGTCATGTGGATGGGATGACGCCAGCGGCTTTGTCCTTGATCCTCGCACGACTAAGTCGCCGCGCTGCTTGATGGCCGCGGCGCCCGCTCCGCCCGCTGGTCTAGATGCTCTTACGCGCCGTTTCGCCCTAACGCCTGAGCAAGCCAGCGCCCTTGAGGCCTATGTCGCATTGCTGGCCAAATGGTCTCCCAAAATCAATTTGGTCGGCGCTTCCACGCTTGACGACCCATGGCGAAGACACATCTGGGATGCCGCGCAAGTGGCAGATCTGCTGCCTGATACGGCAGATACGCTTATCGATATGGGCTCGGGGGCGGGCCTACCGGGCCTCATCCTGGCCGTACTTTGCAATGTCGCCGTCCATTCTATCGAAAGCGATGGACGCAAAACTGCCTTCCAAAGGCAAGCTGTGCAGCAGATGGGGCTTAGGGAAAAAGTTGTCTTGCACAACAACCGTGTGGAAGCCTGTAGTGGGTTATCCGCAGATATTATCACCGCGAGAGCCTTTGCGCCTCTTCAAAAGCTCCTACAGATGGGCTATGGCTTTTCTCATAGTCAAACACTGTGGGTGTTGCCTAAAGGTCAAAATCTTGATGCTGAGCTGAAAGAAGCCACAAAATGTTGGACCTTTCACAGCGATACTGTGCATAGTGAAACAGATGTGGATGCTCGTATCCTTTGCTTGAGAGAGGTGAAGCCGAAATGAAGAATGCGATGATGAAAGCGTCTTCCTCACCACCATCAGCAAGTATTTCGACACTAGATCCTGATCGCCGAGGATCTGGCAAGCGGCTGGGCGGTCAAGGTACGGGCCCAGAAATCATGTGCGTTGCCAATCAAAAAGGCGGCGTTGGCAAAACAACGACGGCAATCAATTTGGGAACAGGCCTGGCTGCGGTCGGCCGCAAAGTCTTGGTCATCGATCTTGATCCGCAAGGCAACGCCTCAACCGGTCTTGGTATTGGCCGGGATGATCGCACCGTCTCATCCTATGATGTTTTGCTGGGCGAGGCGTCCCTCAACGAAGCCGTTCAACGCAGTGCAATTCCCAATTTGCATATTGTTCCCTCGCGGATGGATTTGTCGGCTGCAGAAATTGAATTGGTTCAAGTGGAGCGGCGAACGCATCGGCTCCGCGGGGCGCTCCGCCAAGATGAAGCGTTGGCTGACTATGAAGCTGTGCTAATTGATTGCCCGCCGTCGCTTGGACTTTTAACGCTCAATGCGCTCGTGGCCGCGCACAGTGTGTTGGTTCCCCTGCAGTGCGAGTTTTTTGCGCTGGAAGGCCTTAGTCAATTGCTCGGTACCATTGACCGCGTGCGATCCAACTTTAATCCGCAGCTGCGTCTGCATGGCGTGGTGCTCACCATGTATGATAAGCGCAACAATCTGTCTGAGCAGGTTGCCAATGATGTGCGCGCTTGCCTCGGCGACTTGGTTTATAAAACCGTCATCCCGCGCAATGTGCGTGTCTCCGAAGCGCCGTCTCATGGCAAGCCGGCTTTGCTCTATGATTATAAATGCCCGGGGTCGCGGGCTTATATTCAGCTTGCCAGTGAAATGCTTCGGCGGATGCAATCACGGCGCATGGCCGGATCGGTATAGGAGGCGTCAATGGCAAAGAAAAAATCTGACACACGTGGTTTGGGTCGCGGATTGTCTGCCCTCCTGGGCGAGGAAGTCCGGGTGAACCCAGCTGACAACGTAACGCCGCTACAGCCCAAGCGCGGCGAAACCGGTTTGCGCGATCTGCCTCTGGATTTGGTGGTGCCCAATCCGGATCAGCCTCGGCGCCGATTTGAGCCTGAGCAAAGTGAAGAGCTCGCCGGCTCTATCAAGGACAGAGGGGTGGTACAGCCGATCCTTGGTCGGCCCATGAAGTCTGATCCAGGGCGCTAAGAAATTGTTGCTGGAGAACGGCGTTGGCGGGCTGCGCAAAAAGCCCAACTCCATAAAGTTCCTGTTATAATTCAAGAACTTAGTGATAAAGCGACCTTTGAAATAGCGCTCATTGAAAATGTCCAGCGCAGCGACCTTAACGCTATGGAAGAAGCGCGCGCATACCGCAAGCTGAGTGAAGATTTCGGCCATAGCGCGGAAGATATTGGTGGGTTGATCGGCAAGAGTCGGAGCCATGTGGCCAATCTGATGCGCTTGTTGGCGTTGCCGGACGATGTGGCAACGTTGGTTGAAGATGGCCAAGTGAGCATGGGCCATGCGCGCGCGCTCTTGTCTGCGAGCCATCCGCTGGACATTGCACATAAAGTGATCGCCAATGGTTTGTCTGTCCGCGATACGGAAAGCTTGGTTAGCGCTACGCAGAAGCCAGCCAAAGGCTTCAACCGCGGCAAGCCCAAAATGGATGCAGAAACCCGGAGCCTTGCCAAGGATATCTCCGAGGCGCTTGGCTTGTCTGTTGCTATACAGCACAAAGGCAAAGCAGGCGGAACAGTGACCGTCAAATATACGTCGCTTGAGCAACTTGATGAGATCTGTCAGCGTCTCGCCAATCGAAAAGGTGGTCCGAGCGCATTTTAAAAAAGCGTAGCGCGGCGCTCTCTAGCCAATAATCTTCAGTTTTTCACACGGGCCTGCCGTGGCGCAGAGCTCTGGCTATTCTCAAGATCGTGCGCCCAAGGCTCGCTTCGGCGCTGTTCGCATTTGTTTTCAGCGCATATTCAGCTTGATTGAGGGCCAGCATACATTGATCCAAACCGTCTGTGCTCCATTGATTGAGCTGCGCGCTGAACGCTGGTTTGTCTTTCCAAAAAACCGGTGGACGCAGCGCTTTGAGTGCGCCGTCTAATGATTCCCCGCCCTCCAACTTAGAACGCGCCAGCATCAGGCGTATGCACCGCCGCGCTAAGGCGCGCACAATCTCAATGCCATGAATGCCTTGGGTGAGCGCCTTTTGAACGCGTCTATCTGCCTCTTGGCTCAACCCAGAAAACACCGCAGCTGCGATTTCATCACTGTTATGTGCGCTGGAATCGCCAATCAAAGCAGCAACGGTATCCAGATCAAGCTGCCGCATGGCGCTTGCGGTGCCGGCGCCCGCATAGAGAGCCAGTTTCTCGATTTCCATGCGGCTGAGCGCGCGATCAGCGCCCAAAGCAGCGCGAAGATAGTGCCGCGCATCATTTGAAAGGGCTATACCCTTGGCAATGAGAATGTCTTGCACCAGCGTGTCAATATCGCGGGCGCCATCGGCGTAGACCGGTAAAATCCAGGCCTGTTTCGATTTTTCAAAATATGATCGCAGCTTGCTGCGCGGTCCTAAGGCTCCCGCTTCAATCAATAGATACGCGCTGCGCGGACTTTCCACTGCAGCGGCCAATGTCGCCGCGTGCCGGTCGGTCACGGGGCCAACATATACGATTTTGGTGTCGCCAAAGAAACTTGGCTGTGCGCACTCATCAAGCACCCGCGCGGGATCATCATTCAGAATGTCTGGACCGATAATGACACGCGCGGTTGGATCTAGCGCTGCGCCTGTCAGGATTGCCTGCTGCGCTTGTTTAACGACGTCCGATACGCCGCCGGCATCCGTGCCATAGACCAAGAGTGGCATCTGCTGCGCGCCTAAGTCCTTGAAAACACGCACCTGCTCTTTCTTGCTGAGTTTCATGTCCGCGCTAAGACCGTTGCTGGGCCTCAGCCTCTGCAACCGCCCTAAAATAGAGCGCCAATCGAGACAGAATGCGATCGGCCACCACCTGGGCATTGCGTTCAACGGCCGCTTCTTCTGCCACGAACGTGGCGTATTCACTATCGACAATATCAATGGTGCTGTCGGCTAAGGCATTGCCACTAAACAATTCCTTGTCCGTGATTGCATTGACTAAACGATAATCCGCCACCATCCGCACGCGCTGCCGTGTCGGCGCGGCATCGCCGCGAATGCCGAAGAATTGCGTCGTCTGCCGCATATCGATATCGAGAATGTAGTCCGCTGGTACGCCGTTGTTGTTCAGCCGCCGCTCGAGCGCGAGCTGCAAAAACTGCCCGCTGCGATCAGACAAGGGGGCAACGGACACAGATCTGAGGGCTGCTGGGACTTGGGCTGACCCTGGCCCGGTCGCATAGAGCGGTTCAAATCCGCAACCGCAGAGTAAAAGTAGGGCTGCAAGACCGAGCCACTGCATTAGATCACCACGTTCACAATGCGGTTCGGCACAACAACGACTTTGCGGATGGTTTGCCCATCGACTGCAGCAGCAATTTTCGGCTGCGCAAGGGCGCGTTCTTCTAGTTCCGCTTTATTTAAATCCTTTGGTACATCAATGGTATCGCGCAGTTTTCCCCGAATCTGGATCGCAATCGTTACACTGTCCTCCACCAACATGGCTGGATCAGCCTTTGGCCAAGCGGCCTCATATATCCGCGTCTCATGCCCTAACTCTTCCCAGAGTTCTTCCGCCAAATGAGGCGTCATCGGGCTCATCAACAAGGCAATGGTCTCGGCCGCCTCCCGCAGCGCCCAGGCAGACCCGTCTCCTGAGACAGCTGGGTTGATTGAATTCACATAGCTGTGCATCGCTGCGACTGCCTTGTTGAATTGCATCCCCTCAAGCGCTGCCGTCACCGCATCAATGGTTTTGTGTGTGCTCTTGTGAAGCGCAAGACTATCATTGCTTAAGGTCGCTGGTGTATCACTTCCTTGCGGCGCGGCGCCGACTAAGCATTGACCTGCAACGCGCCAGACACGCTGGACAAACCGCCACGCTCCTTCAAGTCCCACATCTGACCAGAGAAAATCTCGTTCCGGCGGCGAATCTGACAACACAAACCAGCGGGCTACATCCGCTCCATATTGCGCAATGATGTCGTCCGGATCGATGACGTTTTTCTTCGATTTGGACATCTTTTCCGATCGTCCAACTGTCACCGGCTGACCGTTTACCCGTTCCACCGCGGCATCACTGCTGCGCTCGACATCTTCGGGCAACAGCCAGCGACCATCCTGAGATTGATAGGTTTCGTGGCACACCATGCCAAGGGTGAAGAGGCGTTTGAAGGGCTCTTTGTCTTGCAATAAGCCGCAGCGTTCTAGGGCACGGGTGAAAAAGCGCGCATATAGCAAATGCAGAATCGCATGTTCAATGCCGCCAATATATTGGTCGACTGGGAGCCATTGATTGACGGAAGCGGCGTCAAACGGCGCTGTTTTCTCCGGTCCAGCGAAGCGGACAAAATACCAAGACGAATCCACAAAGGTGTCTAGCGTGTCTGTCTCACGCCGTGCATCCGCGCCGCAGACCGGACATTTAACATGTCGCCATGTGGGATGTCGATCGAGCGGATTGCCCGGTGTGTCGAACGTCACATCCTCTGGCAGGGTGACGGGCAAGTCTTGTTTTGGCACAGGAACGACACCGCATGTGTCGCAATGGATGATCGGAATAGGGCAACCCCAATAGCGTTGCCGCGATACGCCCCAATCGCGCAAGCGATAGGTGACTGTGTCTTCGCCCCAGCTATTTTCTTCAGCGATTTCAATGACTTTTGCCTTTGCATCCGTAATAGATAGGCCGTCCAGGCTGCCACTGTTGATGATGGTACCAGGCCCAACATAGGCCTCATCAGCAATTGTTACGCTGTCGTCATTTGTTCCTTCTGGCTTGACGACGGCGCGGACCGGCAAATTGTATTTGCGGGCAAAGTCTAGATCGCGTTGATCATGCGCCGGGCATCCAAACACAGCACCTGTGCCATAGCCCATGAGCACAAAATTAGCGATATAGACCGGCAGCTCCATGTCCGCAGCCAAGGGATTGCGGACCTTTAGCCCTGTGTCAAACCCGAGTTTTTCCGCTTTCTCAAGCGCTTCTTCCGAAACACCGCCAGCTCTGCACTGCGCGCAGAACGCCTCAATGGCAGCATCTTTGCTTGCCAGTTCTTGCGCCAAGGGGTGATCAGCCGCAATAGCAAGGAAGCTCGCTCCGTAAAGGGTGTCGGGCCGGGTTGTATAAACGCTGATTGCCTCGTCTTTATCGGTCAGTTTGAAATCACAGGTCAGCCCATTGGACTGGCCAATCCAGTTGGATTGCATCAGCCGCACCTTGTCCGGCCATCCCTCCAATTCGTCCAAGCCAGCCAGCAAATCCTCGGCAAATGCGGTGATTTTAAAGAACCATTGCGTTAGGTCGCGCCGCTCAACCTCTGCGCCAGAGCGCCAGCCTCGCCCGTCGATCACCTGCTCATTGGCCAAATCCGTGCAATCAACCTGATCCCAATTCTCAGTCGCGTTCTTGCGATAGACTAGGCCGGCCTCCAGCATCTCTAAAATCAGCGCTTGCTGCTTGCCATAATAGTCTGGATCACATGTTGCGAACTCCCGCGACCAATCAATCGCCGGGCCAAGTCTTTTCAGCTGTTTGCGCATCGCGTCAATATTGGCGTAGGTCCACGTCGCCGGATGGCTCTTCTTTTCAAACGCGGCGTTTTCCGCTGGCATGCCAAAGGCATCCCAGCCCATTGGGTGCAGCACAGCATGGCCTCTGGCCCGCTTGTAGCGCGCTATTACGTCGCCTTGGGTGTAATTGCGCACATGGCCCATATGGATGCGGCCCGACGGATAGGGAAACATCTCCAGGACATAATAGGGCTCTTGTTCTGATGATGAGCCAAGCCCTGATAAGTCTGGTGCAGCAAAGGCGTCTTCTTCTTCCCAAACGCGTTGCCAGCGTGGCTCAACGTCCGCTGCGTTATAGCGGTCTTCTCGCGACGTCGTCATTGTGCCGGCCCATCGGCGCTGCGACGGGATCTAGTCATTTTCCAGGACAGCAATACGGATCTCACGCGCCCGGCTCAAAATCGCATTCTCAATCCTCTCAGCGGTGCCGGCCCGCACCGGTGCTGCCCCCCAACCATTCTGCCCCGCCACTTCGCGGAACACGCGCACCCTCAGGCTATCTGCTCGCAACGCTTCATCCAGCACATAAACATTGACCTTTAGTCGTTCAGTCGGAACGTCTGGGTTCACATACCAT
>ERZ1740067.1004-NODE-1004-length-20730-cov-5.298235_pt1 | contig 20730 bp, 19 predicted proteins | sample MGYA00581736_ERZ1740067 | MGnify/ENA primary metagenome ERZ1740067 (study PRJEB43018, sample SAMN04849236) | marine metagenome | isolation source: floating plastic debris | place: Pacific Ocean | collected 2008-08-27 | study: EMG produced TPA metagenomics... | reverse complement strand
AGGCCCCGATGGAAACGCCGCCAACGGAAAACCCCTATATTCTCTTGCCTGGAGAAATAGAGGTCGGGCCTCTGTTTGAAAAGGCTGACCTAGCGCAGGCCGGCACCCTCACCCTATCGGCTCAAATGCGGGCCACGGAAGACGCGCTGAACGGGTGCGGCGATATGCGGGCAGGGATGGAGGCATCCATCTTGAACGCCGCCGTCGATGAAGGCGCGGTTCATCCTGAATGGTTCGCCACCTACAGCCGTTGCATCCGCCATCGAAATACGGAGCTGAAAGCTCTGGGCAAAGTGCTCCGCACCCGCCAACAGGCGCTTTTGGAGGTGACCGAAGGCGAAGACGCACTAAACGCAGCAGACTCGATTGCGCGCCTATCGACTTATCATACCAAGCTACGCCGCGCGGTGCGGGAAGAGGTGACTGCGCAAAAAGAGCTTGTTCGTCTCTATAATGAGAAAAATCGATAGAGCACTCGTCCCTTGGTGCTGCGCTACCCCTTCACGAAAAAGCCCGCCCCATCGCAAGACGGGGCGGGCGCACTTTTATTGCGTGTTTCTCAGCTCTAGGATTTAGAACTCAATCCCAATGCTACCCAGAACAGTACGCGGAGCGCCCACATTGATGCGCACCGCATCGCCGCCCCCAGCTGGGAAGTACCGCTCATCAGTTAGGTTACGAACATTCACGCCGAAACGGAGCTGGCTATCGCTTTCCATGCCCAAGCGTTGGAGCGGCAGATAGTACCAAGCCGCCGCATCAACCAGGGTATAGGCATCAAGCGGAACCTCATTGGGATCATCCCCAAAGCGCTCATCGGTATAGAACACACCAAGACCGCCACCAAGACCAGCAAACATGCCGGATTTTTGCTCATAGCTTGCCCAAGCACTGAAAGTGTTTTCGGCGACGTTCGGCAACGTGTTGCCCGCTAGGTCACCTTCTAGGATCTCGTTATCGATGTAAGCGTAGGACGCAATGATGTTGACACCAGCGATCGCCCCAGTCGCGGTCAGCTCAACCCCAGTGGATTGCACCTCCCCGAGAAGCTCAGGCACCGGATCCTCGCCAGGAGCATCGCTCACAAAGCTACTGATCACATTGTCTTTAGTGAGATCAAAATAGGATGCAGTGACAACCAGATTATCACCCAGGAGCCGCGCTTTTACACCTGCCTCATATTGCACAGAAGTTTCAGGCTCAGAGATAAAGAGGGTGTCAGGTTCATTATCACCACCAGGAATAGTGTTCACCTGATTGCTGGCGTTAAACCCTTCCGCATAGCTCCCGTAGAATGAAAGCGTGTCCGTTGGCTGATACACAATCCCCAAGGAGGGCGATACCTTGCTCGCATCGTCAACTTCCAAAGGTCTGTTATTGTTCTCACCATCTTGACGGGTGCTGTCATACCGAAGCCCGTAATTGATGATGAATGACGAAATCTCGGTTTGCCCTGAAACGTAGGCGCCCCAGGTGTTTTCAACATCATTCACAAACCCCAGAGTGTTTGGATCTCGGTCATCAAATACCACATCATAGACTGGATTAAAGATGTCTAAGAAAAAGTCAGGAGACGTTGCACCATTTCCAAAGAAGCGGTTGGCCTCTTCTTCACGGAAATCAATACCTAGAGCAAGATCTGTCTGCGTGGCCCCAGCGGTAAAGCTGGTGTCGACCTGTGCGTTCACCGCGAACGTCTCAATGTTCCGATCATTGGAACCACTGACCCGACGCAGAAGCGTATCACCCACAAGGATGCGTGGCCGAACCTGAATATCAAATTCTTCTTCCTCGCGGTAAAGAGCCCCAATTCGCGCCGATACATTGTCCGAGAACGCGTAGCGATAGTCGACCTCGAAGAGATTGACCTCAGAATCGCGTTCTTCAAGACGGTCCCCGAACCGACGTCCAATGGGGAAATCTGGAATGACAAAGTTTCCGTTCTCGTCATTAAAACCGACAAAACCACGATCCACGGGACGATTATCATTATAATATTCGTACGTGAGGATAAGTGTGGATGCATCGGTAAAATCGAACTGCAGGGAAGGAGAGAAAATGTTCTGCTGAAGGTAATAAATATCATGGAACGTGGCAGATTCTAGTTAGGAGGCGTTGAGTCTATAGGCAAGCTTTTCACTATAGACGAGGGGGCCCGTCGCATCAAACGTCGCCCGATTTTTCCCATATTCACCAAACGTATACTGACCGAAGATACGAGTATCGTAACTCGGCTTTTTGGTGTTGATGTTCACAAGGCCGCCAGGCTGAATTTGGCCGTACCCGACGGATGCTGGCCCGAGCAAAATCTCAATATTCTCGATATTTTGGAGGGGCGGCTTGTTCAAGGTCGCCTGGCTAAGAAGAATCCCGTTTCGATAAATTGCGTCCCGACGGAACCCACGAAGGGAAAAGTCGTCCAACGTACCGCCAAAACCGTCACTCGCCGTGGCCCCTGGCGCATTGCGCAAAGCATCGTTTAAGTCCTCAATTTGCTGGTCAAGGATGATCTGCTCAGGAATCACCACCACCGACCGAGCAGCGTCGAGGATATCCTGCTGGATCCGGCCCACATTGGTCTCGTCAACGACGTACCGCTCCTGCGCGGTACCGCGAACGATAATGACATCATCCGTCTCTTGAGCGACCACCGGCGCCATCGCCGATAAGGCCACCGCGCTTGCCGAAACCATCATGGCCGCAGTTTTGTGGCTCACTTGAATACCCTCCATTTGAATCTCCTTGACTGAGGATCGCCTGTGGAGCGATCAATAATGCTAATAATTCTTATTAGCGAATTATTCCGTTTACATTCTCACGCCAACACTTTGACAGACCGGCGAAATTTCCGTTCTTTAGGGTGATGGCACATGGCCGGGCTGCCCCCGGGCCGGACTTCAATAGAACCACATTCTATTTTCTTTGAAAAGCGAGATGTTTGCGCCCAGCCCCCAGAGGCTCGCCCCGAGAAAGAAGAATAAAGCATTGCTTTAAAAGGGAAAAACTCTCTCCCCGCCTCTGCAATGAAATTGCATCGCACTTACGAGGTGGCATTTCTCGGGGCTTGTTACACAAAAGCAACGGTTCCACCGCGGGTCTGCGTGGACACCCAGCAAGATGGTCGTGATTTCTGGGTGCGACCGCGTTAAAGGATTGGGATGTTCACGCCCTTCTTCCTAGACCTCAAATCTGCTGGTGTTCCCGTTTCCCTTCGGGAGTATCTTACATTGCTTGACGCGATGGAGGCGGATCTCGCCGACATGGCGGTGGAGAATTTCTATTACTTGTCCCGGGCGAGCTTGGTGAAGGACGAACGGCACCTTGACCGATTTGATCGGGTTTTCAGCAAGACCTTTGAGGGCATTGAGAGCCTCGCCGATGCCGTCCCTGATGGCGCAGAAATCCCTGCCGACTGGCTGCGGGCGCTCAATGAAAAATATCTGACTGAGGAAGAAAAAGCGGAGATCGAAGCGCTTGGCGGGTGGGACAAGCTCATGGAAACTCTGGAGCAGCGGCTGAAAGAACAAAAGGAGCGCCATGAGGGCGGTAGCAAGTGGATCGGCACTGGCGGCACCTCTCCTTTCGGGCACTCCGGCTATAACCCTGAAGGCGTTCGCATTGGTGGGCAATCCACGCACCAGCGGGCGGTAAAAGTTTGGGAGAAACGCGATTTCAAAAACCTCGACAGCGATGTGCAGCTGGGCACACGGAATATAAAACTCGCCCTTCGAAAGCTACGTCGCTTTGCCCGCACCGGAGTAGCGGACGAATTCGACCTCGATAACACAATCGATTCCACAGCGCGCAGCGGATATCTCGACGTCAAAATGCGCCCAGAGCGACGGAATATGGTGAAGGTCCTGCTGTTTTTCGATATTGGCGGCTCGATGGACCCTTATGTCCGTGTGTGTGAAGAGTTGTTCTCCGCAGCCCGCGCTGAGTTCAAACATATGGAATATTTCTACTTCCACAATTTCCTCTATGATTTTGTGTGGAAGGATAATAGCCGTCGGTGGACAGATCGGTCCCCGACCCAAGATGTGCTGAATACGTACGGTAAGGATTATATTGCGCTTTTTGTCGGGGACGCGTCCATGAGCCCCTACGAAATCACAATGCCCGGTGGCTCGGTGGAGTATTTTAACGAAGAGCCAGGCGCCCTCTGGATGCAACGGATCACCCAGCACTTTGATCGGGTCGCGTGGTTCAACCCTATCCCGCGGGACCGCTGGGGGTATGTTCCGTCGATTGGGGCGGTGCAGGATTTAACCGAGAATCGGATGTATCCGCTAACCCTTGGTGGCCTTGACGAAGCGATGGGTGAGCTGAAGCGGTAACATTCGCATAAAGATCGCAATAGGCGGAAATCATTCGGCTCTGACTATACTGTTGGGTGGCCTTTTGGCGGTTCGCCGCACCGACCTTCCGCCTAAGGGCTGGATCCAGTGCAAGGGTTTGAAGTGCCTTTGTTAAATCCGCTGGATCACAACCTGGCGCAATAAAGGGCAGGTTCTCAGCACTAACCATATTGCGAACATCGCCAACATTTGTACTGACCACTGGCAGGCCGGATGCCATCGCTTCCAGCACTGCAAGGGGCATCTGCTCCGTGTCAGACGTTAAAAGTAACGCGTCGAACCGTCGATACTCGGCAGCTAGATTGTCGATATGTCCTGCGAAGTGGATGGCCAGCCCCCTAGACCGTGCCCGACGCCTTAGACCTTCCTCCTCGGGACCGCCGCCCACCATGATAGCGGATAGGCCGGACACCCCCTCAACCACCTCTAGGAACCGCATAGGGTTTTTCTCCGGCCGGAGGGCGCCAACATATCCAATCACCATCTGTGTTCGAGACTCGCCCTCGCTTGGTTGAAACAGTGACGTATCAATACCATTCGGGATATGATGAAGACGGTGAGGCGGAACACCCCAATGACGCTTCCCAATGGCAGCAAGGCCCACCGACGGCACAACAAGATGCGCGCCCGTCGCTAATCCAATACGCCGGACAAGATTTCGGGCCTTGGATAAACGCTGGGCCTCATCAGGACCAAACCCATCTTCAAAATGAAGGTGCGGCAATCGAGAGCCAATGCGGTTTGCCAAAATCGCTTCGATGCTTCCCCAATTATAAGTACAAAGAAGGCTTGGATTGACATCGCGAATGATGTCTTTCAGCGTGGCAATATTTTCCGGCGAGAGGCCAAGCCCCTTTTTCAGGGGGAGTGACCGCACCTCTAGCCTGACATTTTGGGGGAAAGCGCTGGCAGCCCCCTCCTCCCCGTCGAGTGTCACAATAGTATGGCTCCATTCATCCGCCAACGCAGTTGCCAGTTGAATGAGGCGCCGCTGGGCGCCCCCCATGGCGAAGGAAGGAAAGATGTGTAACTGCCGTCTCATGCCACGCCCTTGATCGGAAGAGCGTTCAGTACCAAGCGCTCAACCCCCATTGGTCGCCCCTCCGCATACCAAAGGATGCCATGGCTGAGGGCGTAGGCGCCTCCCCCAACGAGGATTATTGAGAAGAGGCTGACCAAGGGTGCCGGGCCAAATGTCGGGAGCACCACAGTGACCCATCCAAAGAGGCTTAGCGACATCACAATCACGGACAAAAAGGACCGTCGTGCACGCCATAAAGGTTCAACCGGCGACCGGGCGGTTAATCGGTAGTAGAGCCACGCCTGAAGACCCGTATAAAGAAGACCATGAAACGCCGCTGCGTACGCGGCACCCATGAGCCCATGGGTCAGGGCCGCCCAGATCAAGATTGGCTTCCCAATGGTCAAGGCGATACAATCTCTCACAAAAACCGTTCGGGGGCGCCCTAACGCCAAGGCAAAGGATTGAGTGGCAAAAAAGACGGCCATCAACCCATAGACCGGGGCCAGCACCTGAATAAGAGGGATGATCTCCAACCATTGAGGCCCGAGGAATAACCGAACGCCATCCGATGCGGCGAAGGCCGCCCCCACCCCAGCCGGTAGCGCGATGCCAGCCAGGACCATCGCACCGCTCAAATACGCCTCACGCATACGGATGGGGTCTGTATCAAGCCGCGATAAGCTAGGATAAAGAGCACGGGCGACGGGGGCAGCCACCTCCATTGAGGGCATGGCGGACAATTGTCCCCCCACCTGGTAAAGGCCAGCGGGGGCAAGCCCCAAAAAACGGCCCAGCAGGAGGGGGTCCAGTTTGTTATTGAGGGCCACCACAACGCTGACACCGGTGACCCATCCGGTGAACCCCCACATTTCCCCCAATCGAGCGAGACTGACCCGGGGGCGGTAAGGCTTTAATCCGTACATCAATAAGGATTTGGCGACGAACCCCGCCCCCAGTCCCAGTACGATCGCCCAATAGGACCGGGTGTGGACCGCAACGGCAATCGACACGATAACGGCCACGCCCTTTTCGATGATACTGACCAAGAACTCTTTGGAAAAATCCTGATCGCGCTCAAACTCGTAGAACCGCGGATTATGGAGCGCCTGGATGAAGGCCAATCCCGCCAACGCGACGAAGATGCCCTGCACCCGGTCATCCCCGAAAGAATTGCCGGCAAATGAGGCGACGACCAACAATAGTCCTGCCACCACGCCCCCGCGGATCAGCGATAGGGTGAACAGCGTGTCCAGATGGCGACGATCTGCATGGCGGAAGCGCACCACAGCCTGGGCAACCCCAATGTCAGACACATTCTGGAGAAGGTGCATGACCGCGACCCCCACCGCCACCAGGCCAAAATCTTCGGGCACCAACAAGCGCGCAAGAACGAGGGTATTGATCACCCCGATAAGCCGAAGCGCGAGCCGCAACCCCGCCATCCACGCCGTGCTTTTCACCACGGCAGGGGCCACCGGTTCGAGAGCGGGGGTCGGCGCCCGACCCTTTGACGAGGAAGGAGTGGTTTCCGTCACCGCCGTCCCCCCACCGCGTGCGGTACCTTGGCAGCATCCCGGCATTTGAGCCAATCGGCGTGCCAGTTCACTATCTGCTGGATCAATAAAAGTCGCCCCTGGTACTCCGTATAAGTATGGTCAGCGTGTGAATTTACTTCAACCATCATACAGCCTTGCCAATCAACATCCCCGAATACATCCCAGAAATGGCGAGGCGCCGTCATCACCTCCCGCACAAAGCGCGAGTAAAGCGCCAGCATCTGAACGCCCCGGTAGGCCAATTGGCCGTAGCCTGCGGCAACCTCCTGGCGCGGCGGATGGGGACGGCCAAAGCGATCGGTCAGCGTGAGGCTGTCGCCCCCCTCCGGTTCGGGTGTCGCGGTCAGCCGGGTGAGGGCACGGCGCCATCGACCGGGATCCGTCGCCTTTGCCGCTAGCCGATCCACCCGAGCGCGCAGACTATCATAGGCATAAGGATCAAGCTGGATAAGCCCGGTGACGCGTTCATCAACCTGTGCGGCCCGAAAGGCATGATCGGCACCGGAGCAAAGCCCGGCGAGGGTCACGGTCTTGATACCTTCTGCCTGTAAAGCATCAATCGTCGCCCTAATATCAGGGACCCCTTGCACTTCATGGCCCAGACCGGCGCGGGCCACAGGACTATCCCCCAGGCCTGATAAGTCAATACGGGCGGCCGGTATCCCCGCCCCCGCCAATGCGCGCGCGAGGCTCACATAGAGGCGGTGGGGCCCCACCCGGTGAACGATCCCAGCATTGATCAGTACAACACAATGGTCAGCACAGCGATCCGCTGCATCACTCAACACCCCCCATAGGGCACCATCGTGTTGCGTGGGAATCTCTAGGATACGCTCAGGGCTCACACACCACCTCCCCGCCAGGTGGCCACCATATCGACGATGAGATCAATGCTACGCGCGGGCACGCGGAAACTGTTCATCGCGTCATCCGTTGTCCACTCAAAACTATCTGGTGGCGGTGCCCAAATCACATGGGGCGCGGCATCCACATAGTGCGCCTTGGCCGCTTCATCCCCAATGACCAGTAATTTTTGTGCCGGAAGCGTGTCCATCGCCTGCCTGTCGGGTGTCGCGACCTCCTGGTACAATATATCAGGGACCGGAAAGCCCCCCGCCTGACGGTGTTGACCGGGTCCGCCCTCAAGGGCCTCTGCCCAATAATCCGACCCCGACAAAAGTGGTTCCCAAAGCACCAGACCATAGGGCGATAGAGCGGCGGACGCTTTGCAGGCGACAGTGGCGCCAAGGCGAACCCCAATCAGCACCAGCTGCTCAATGTCTGCCATCTCACTGAGGGTCTTAGCCGCGACCTCGACATCCTCCACCCAACGGTCAAGCGTCACCTCTTCACAGCCGCCGCTGGAATCCCCCGTACCGAAATAATCGAACCGCAAAGTGGGAACACCGATGAGCGCCAGCTGATCCGCCAGGCGTCGCATCGGCCGGTGCGCCCGGATCGCCTCATCCCCAAAGGGAGCACACAAAAGGACCCCATGGGAAGAGCGGACCGTCTGATGCGCGGGGTGAAAGGCCCCCACCAGCGGCGCATCGCTTTTCCCAAAATGAAACAGTCTCACTGGGAAAGGCCTTTCCTAATTCTGGGAGGGGTTCCCCTATGCGAGGCGAAGTGTATCCCGATCCCCTGCTGCTACTAAAGGGCCATGTCAGTCTTTATGATGCAAATTCGGTGACAATGAGGACAGAATGTAGGCTACGCCTTACGGGTGTGGGCGGGCCAGCTGTTCCAGGGTTTCGTAGATCGCCGCACGAGGATCAATATCGCATCCCACCTCATCACGAACCCGCGCCACCATCAGCGCCAGTTGCAGGGACTGCCCCCCAAGATCGAAAAAGGTGTCAGTGATCCTAATCCTGTTGATCTTCAAAATGTCCTGCCAAATATCGGCAATTGCCATTTGCAATGGGGTATGGGGAAGATCGTCCTCCCCCGACCTCGACGGCTGCGGCATTGACCCTCGCGTCGCCAACGCCCGCCGGTCGACCTTCCCATTGAGGGTCAACGGAAAGACTGATACATCTGTAATCCGTTGGGGAACCATATAGTCGGGTAGAATGTCTTTTAACCAGTGGCGCAGATGGGCACTATGGGATGCCTCACCCTCATTGCGCCAGCGAATATAGGCGCTGAGGGTTGCATCACCATCATCCTCCCCCCCATACAGCACCACCGACTGAAGGAGAGCGGGGTGGCGTTCGATAGCGGCCTCGACCTCTCCCAGTTCAACGCGAAATCCGCGTATCTTCACCTGGCTATCGTTTCGACCCATAATAATCAGGGTACCATCATCGGTGATCCGGGCAAGGTCACCGGTACGATAGACGCGCGCGCCCACGTCATGGGTAAACGGGTCAAGCCGAAAACGGTCCGCAGTCAGCGCCTCTCGCTGCCAATATCCAGTCGTGCCACCTGCCCCCCCAATCCATAGCACTCCAACCTCTCCGCGAGGGCACAAGGCGTCATCCTCATCCACCACGTAAAGCTGCGTGTTGGCAATCGGCTTCCCCACCTGAACGTTCTCGGCATCAGTGATCTGTCCACAGCTGGACCAAATCGTCGTTTCTGTTGGTCCGTATAAGTTCCAAAGGGTTTGTACCTTCGGCAACAAGGTCTCAGCGAGCGAGGCGGATAGGTGCTCCCCACCGCAAAGCGCTTTAAGGTCAGACTGGCCCGGCCATCCTGCTTCCAACAACAGGCGCCAGGTGGCGGGGGTGCCTTGCATGATTGTTACCCCGTGGGTTTCCATGAGACCCATAAGAGTTCTGGGATCCCGCGCCTCGACCGCATTGGGTAGAACAATCGTCCCCCCAACCCATAGGGGGAGAAAAAGCTCCAGCATCGCAATATCGAACGATAAAGTTGTAACGCTGAGAAGACGATCATCGGGACCCATCCCCGGCCTATCCGCCATGGAGGAGAGAAAGTTTGCCAAGGCAAGGTGGTGACCGATAACCCCTTTCGGTTGCCCCGTTGATCCAGACGTATAAAGAATATAAGCACTTGCGTCAGCACTCATCGTCTTATCCTCTAAAGGCGGTAAGGCCGCGCCCTCCTTTTCAAGACGAGTAATATCGACACCGGGCACGCCCTCCCCCAGGATCGGATGATCTGCACCGCTCCTATCATGAAGGATGCACCCAGCCCCCGCATCGCGTACCATGAAGGTCAGGCGATCAGCAGGGAACGAGGGATCGAGTGGCAGGAGCACACCGCCCACCCGCGAGATGGCGAGCACAGTAGCCACCATGTCAGGGGTGCGATCCGTTAAAAGGCCGACCACATCGCGGTGTCCCACCCCCCGCGCTTTTAACGCCGCAGCGATGCGGTCGCATCGACCCACCAAATCGCGGTAGCAAACGGTTTCTTCCGCGGTGAGGATCGCAGGGCACTCAGGGCTGGCAGAAGCCTGGGCCACCACGCGGTGCCACACTGACTCAGCCTCTAGAGGCGCAGGCCTCACATCACCTTTGAGTATACTGAGGTTTTGAATTGGCGGATCAGTGGGCAATAGCCTCCCCTTTCGGTATGGGTAAGGACCAATAGGCAATGTTCTCGATAGGACGGTCCCATGCGACAGATCCCACCATGCCGCAAGGGGTCTCAAATGTCCGTAAAGACCACCGGGCAGGACTATAGCGCGGCGACCCATGCCTCAAGCGGATCCGCCCGCTCCCCCAATATTGCACACACAAGCTTGGAAAATCGGCCAACAGGCCGTCCCCAGTTGCCTTTGATAAGGCCTCTTTTGCCGTCCAGCACCGGTAAAAAGCCGTTAACTGCTCAGCGGGATCTTTTCGGTGCCAATCTCTTTGCTCCGCCGGTGAGAAGAAGTGATCAATGACGGGTTGCATCTGCTGTAGAACCTGCTGCTGCCTGGATGCCTCAGGTTCTAGCTCTAAGTTTTTGTTTTTGATTGCGTGAGCCGACCTTCGCTGATCCACGTTAGCCGCAGCGCACTTTATGGTTCCAACTCTCTCAATATCCACCCCAACAGCCCCGCCGGGCGCAATGGCCACAACAGCGCGGCTGTCAGCGCGGCTAACCGAAAAAGAGAAATCGCGCCCCTGCGGTGCGTGGGCCAGACGGGGCTTACCGCGTCCAGGTGCCAGCAGGAGAGGTCCATTGCCAAGACCATAGGCCCGCAAGACCCAAGCCAGCAGTCGCCGGGTCGCCGACCGCTCGAAAAGGACCGTTTCCGGGCCAGTATTCTCAATTGGACCGATTGGCCTGAACCCGCCCGCAAAACCGATTTGCCATATATGAAGCGTCCTTCCACGCGGCCAAAGCGCTCTTCTGGCGGGATAGGTCCAGAGGCGAGCAACGCCAGAATAGCCCAGTGATGAAGCGCGGATAGACATGCGGATAGCATGACATCCAAGCGATGAAAGGCGCGTAAATCAATGGGCCCGCTGGAAAGTGATACTCTATCTCAACTCTAACGTAATCATTTTTCCATAGATATCGATTTAGGGGAAAGCGTAGGAGTAGAGGCGTTGATCAGTTACCCATTACCTCGGTTCGAACAACAAAAATCCGAAGTGATGCAACGTTACCGCATCCTTAATGGATCGGGGGGATTCGACACCAATCATGTAGCACGGACCGCCGCTCTCGTTTTTGGCGTGCCCATCGTTGTTGCCGCCCTTAACGAGCGATACAGAGCCTGGTTCCGGTCAGCTCACGGTGTAAACGATACGCAATTTGAGCGCCTGCAGGATTTTTGCAGCCTTGCCAATCTGTCTGATGTACCGTTTGTGGTGAGTAACGCTCAGCAAGAGGAGTACTTTGCAAAGTCACCTGTGGTTGCAGGAGATCCCAAGGTTGCCTTTTTTGCCGGCGCGCCATTGCGCGATCCAGATGGCAAGCGATTTGGTACATTGTGTCTGCTCGACCCGCGTCCGCGAACGATGGCACCCCATGAGCTTGCGACGCTCGAGAGTTTCGCAGGCCTATTAAGTGGTGAAATCTGCCTGCGGAGTGCTGGACGATATGCTGTGCAGGACCTGATCGATGTCGAAGAGGACAAGTGCACCCTCTATGATTTAGCGATGACGGACCCCCTCACCCGAGCGCTCAATCGCAGAGCCTTTTTCCATTTTACCGAACGCGAAGTCAAACGCGCGAACCGGCATGGCCTCGACCTATCAGCCATGATGATGGACATTGATCACTTTAAGAAAATCAATGACATACATGGCCATGCGGCAGGGGACGAAGTATTGCGGACGATGATCGCAGCCGTTCTCAAAGCCATCCGAGACGAAGACTTGGTGGGTCGCCTGGGGGGGGAGGAGTTCGCGCTCCTCCTCCCCGAGACGCCACCGGCGCGCGCCAAGATATTGGGGGATCGCCTTAGGCATGTGATTAAATCCCTCACCTTTGTTGGCGAAGGCGGGCCGTTCTCGATTTCCATCAGCATCGGGATTAGTGGACTTCACAAACATGACCAAGACATCGTCCCCGTTCTAGAGCGGGCCGACAAGGCACTTTATCAGGCCAAACGAAACGGTCGGGATCGCACAGAACTTGCGGCGAATATTTCATCTGTTCCAGGAGAAAAAATCGCACTCGCTGCGGGCGGCTAAATCGGGTTTGGTTCGGGCGTTCGTAAAGAAAAATACTGTGGAGTTTTTGTTTTTCGCGCGCGAGCCAACTTTCTCCGATCCTATGCGATCGCCCGGCGTGCTAAAACTTCCACGAAACGGATAGAGCGCCAAATTGCTGCCCGCCATCCTGCGTCTCGAATTCTTCACTGCGATAGACATAGGTATAGGCCACCTGCATGCGGTCATATTGTCCAACAAGACCAATCTGCGCGTCACCCACGAAGACATTGCGATCTTCGACCTGGGGATCATCATCTCGCCCCAGTCGTCCGTCTAAGAATATATCGTGCGCGACGGCCCGGACCTGGGCGCCACCAAAGATGTACCAGCTAAACTCTTTGCGGGGGGTGAAGAACCCCGCCCCTGCGAGGGAGGGGCGCACCCGAGGCGGGCCATAGTCGCGGCGTAGATCTTTGCCAAACCGAACAGTGGCCCCAACCCGAGCGTTCGTATTCCGATTACCGACGGACACGCCATAACTCGGCATGAAGTCGACGGAGTAACGCTGCTTTGCCACAGGCCTGGCCGCCCGCATTTGTCGGTCATAGGATAAATTCACAATAACCTCATTGCCAATTTGGTTATCCCACCCATTTACCTCTTCGCCATCAATGAGGTCGTGGAAGCTATTCTGAAACCATTCACCACCAGCGTCAGGCCCGACAAGACCGAGCTGCGCTGTGATCACGTCAATCGTGTTGGTCTGCTCCACCAAAACGGCATACTCGCCGTAAAGAAAGCCCGCATAGGGATGCTGATCAGGTAAGGGCTCGAACGCGAGGGTGTCCCGCGGCGTGAAGATAGAATGCCCGACCGCAAAGCCTCGCCGAACCACAGCACCATAGTCTTCTCGCTCAAAGAAACGAGCGATAGCACGCTCTATCCCCGTGGGGTCTTTGGTGCCCGAAATATAGGAAAGCCTCAGACCGCTCGTATAGTCCTGGTCGGTGCTGGCGAACCAATCATTCTCGATGGTGAACGTCCAAGTGCCCAAATTGTCGATTGGGATCGGTGGCGAGACGGCATCGCCGACCGGCGCCAGAATGTCATGATCCTCTGATTCTTGGGCACTCACGCGGACGAGCTCTTGGGCGGCAGCCATCTGGGAAAAAAGCCCGCTAAACAATAGTGTAGCTGCCCAGGCCGCGCGCAGCCTTACAGTTCTCGTCATATCTTGCACCCCCGGCGCAAAAGCGCCTTCAAACTCGCGTTAAGGTTAATCTAGAGCAGGCATCGGGACGCCACAATAGAGGGGGTGAGCATGAACCGCCATCGCCCAGGGCATCAGCATCCCTCCCCTTTAACGTGTGGCAGTAAGGTGGGTTGCCCCATGACGCCCCGTCCGCCAGTTTGGCTCACCCTAATTGCAGCACAATTTTTTGGTGAGGAAACCCTATGCGTCCAAACGCGGAATTCGATGTCATTGTTTACGGGGCAACCGGCTATACGGGCCGCCTGGTGGCTGAGTATCTTCATCAGACCTATGGTAATGGCAGTGATGTCAATTGGGCCATGGCCGCGCGTAGCGAAGACAAACTGACGGCGGTGCGGGATGAGATGGGGCTGCCCGGCGATACGCCGCTGGTTGTGGCCAATTCAGACGATCCAGCCTCTCTCAAGGCCATGGCCGAGCGCGCAAAGTGCATCATCACCACCGTTGGCCCCTATGCCCTCTACGGCACGCCTGTGATCGCCGCCTGCGCTGAGGCGGGCACCGATTATGTGGACCTATGCGGGGAACCTCTTTGGATGGTGGAGACGATCAAGGATTTTTCCGCCACGGCAAAAGAGAGCGGCGCGCGGCTGGTTCACTCCTGCGGATTTGACTCGATCCCGACGGACCTTGGGGTTTGGTACCTCCAACAAGAAGCAACCAAACAGCATGGCGGTCCAGCCCCCCGGGTGCGCGGCCGTGTGCGGAGCATGAATGGCACCTTCTCCGGCGGCACCGCCGCATCCCTCAAAGAAACCATCGCAAATGTGTTTAAGGACCCGAGTTTAAAGGATGTGCTTCTCAACCCATTCGCACTTTGCGAGGGTACGAGCGGCCCCAAGCAACCTCGGGACCATAAGCCCTATGAGGATGAGGTGATTGGCATGTGGGTGGCCCCGTTCATTATGGCGACCATCAACACAAAGAACCTTCATCGGTCAAACAAACTGCTCGGATACCCTTACGGCAAAGATCTCGAATATGACGAGATGGTCGTGACGGGCGCTGGGGAGAAAGGACAATCCGCCGCCGAGTATGTCGCCAAAACCGGCATGGGCAAGGACGCCGACAAACAGCCCGGCGAAGGCCCCACAAAGGAAGAGCGAGAGGCTGGCTCCTTCGACATTATGTTCCTTGGGACCTACCCCGACGGCAAAGCCGTGAAGGTCGGTGTCACCGGCGATATGGACCCTGGCTATGGCTGCACCTCAAAGATGCTGGCCGAAAGCGCCCTTTGTCTTGTGAAGGACCGGTCGGATCTCGGCGGCGGTGTCTATACGCCTGCCTCAGCCATGGCGGCCCCTTTGCGGGAGCGATTGACTGCCAAGGCCGGCATGACCATTGACGTAGAGATGTAAGGTCGCCCAAGGCGGTAACACTCACAAGTTGAAATAGGCCGTGACTATGAACAGGGCTGAAGAGGTGAAATGCCCAATTGCGTGCGAGGGCAGAAAACCTTAGGGGTGTCGCCGAATTCGGGCGGAGCCCCTTCCCTGCCTCAGTTGGGCAAAATATAGGAGAAACTTATGAAAGTCCTCGTGCCGGTGAAGCGCGTCGTTGACTATAACGTCAAAGTCCGCGTGAAACCTGATGAGACAGGCGTTGATCTTGCCAACGTCAAAATGTCCATGAACCCGTTTGATGAGATCGCGGTCGAAGAAGCGGTTCGCCTCAAAGAAGCGGGTGTCGCTGAAGAGATTGTTATCGTCTCAATCGGCCCGGACAAGGCGCAGGACCAAATCCGCCAGGCCCTCGCCATGGGCGGTGACCGTGGTCTCCTCATCTCCTCCGACGATGACGTCGAAAGCCTCGGCGTTGCTAAGCTGCTAAAAGCGGTGTGTGAGGAAGAAAAGCCCGATATCGTCATTATGGGCAAACAAGCCATTGACGATGACCGCAGCCAGACGGGCCAGATGCTGGCCGCCTTGATGGGCTGGCCGCAGGGGACATTTGCTTCCGAAGTGAAGAAGGACGGCGACAAACTTCACGTCACCCGAGAAATCGATGGCGGCCTTCAGACCGTATCGCTGAACCTGCCTGCCGTGGTCACAGCCGACCTGCGCCTTAACGAGCCGCGTTACGCGTCGCTGCCTAATATTATGAAGGCGAAGAAAAAGCCCCTAGATAAAAAAGCGATTGGCGATTACGGCGTCGATGTAGCCCCACGCCTCAGTGTACTGAAAGTCACCGAACCGCCCCAGCGCGAAGCAGGCATCCGGGTCGAAGATGTCGCCCAGCTGGTCGAGAAACTCAAAAACGAAGCAGGAGTGCTCTAAACCATGGCTATTCTTGTTATTGCAGAACATGACAATGCGAACCTTGCCGACGCCACCGCCAAAACGGTGAGCGCTGCCGCAAAAATCGGTGGCGATATCGATGTCTTGGTGGCGGGTGAAGGCACCGCAGGCGTTGCAGAGCAGGCCGCGAAAGTCACAGGCGTGCGCAAGGTACTTCACGCCGACGATCCGCACTACGCCAAACAGCTGGCAGAACCCATGTCGAGCCTCATCGCCGGCCAAGCGGGCGGCTATGATGTCATCATGTCCCCGGCGGGCACATCCGGCCGGAACTTTATGCCCCGCGTCGCAGCCCTGCTCGACGTGATGCAAATCTCCGCCATTACTGGTGTTGAAAGCGCTGATACGTTCATCCGGCCCATCTACGCTGGCAACGCCATGGCGACGGTGCAGTCAAAGGACGCAAAGAAGGTCATCACCGTTCAGTCCACGGCGTTTGAAGCTCCCGGCATGGACGGCTCAGCCAGCGTTGAGACCATTGGCGCAGGTGAGTTCCCTGGGGTCTCGGAATTCGTCGCCGAGGAGCTGACCAAATCGGATCGCCCAGAACTCGCTGGCGCGAAGATCGTCATCTCGGGTGGCCGGGCCCTCGCCTCCACCGAGAATTTCGAGAAATATATCTACCCAGTGGCCGACAAGCTTGGGGCCGCCATCGGTGCGTCCCGCGCGGCAGTCGACGCGGGCTATCAGCCCAATGACTACCAGGTGGGCCAAACCGGTAAGGTGGTGGCGCCAGAACTCTACATCGCTGTCGGCATCTCCGGCGCGATCCAGCACCTGGCAGGGATGAAAGACTCTAAGATCATTGTCGCCATCAACAAAGATGAAGAGGCACCGATTTTCTCCGTTGCTGATTACGGCCTTGTGGGCGACCTCTTTGAGATTATGCCCCAGCTGGAAGCTGCTTTGTAAAACGATCATCCTTATAAGGATGTGAAACCAAGAAAACCCCCATATCATTGATGTGGGGGTTTTCTTTATGTGCTTGCATCGCGCCGAAAGGAGGGCGCGGTTCTCAATAAGGCGATGTGAAAATAGAAGGCTATAAACAAGGCGTGAATGAAAATGAACGCTCTTCATAATTAAGCTCTTCGACAGCTGGCTTTTAGGCGTTTTATCTTCCGGATCAGCAAATTCGTTTTTATAGCGACCCGCACACGGATTGTGCCAAATTCGGCAATGTTAGGTGGTTTGGTCGTGGCGTAGGAACGCCGCGCCGTCACACCCCCGCTTCATAGCGGCACAACCTAAGGACATCTATGATGAAGCTATACTACAGAGCCGGTGCGTGTTCGATGGCGACCCACATTGTCCTTAATGAGCTCGGCGCTGCATTCGATTTGGAACGGGTCGATACCCAGGCCGGCGTTACCGAGTCTGGCACCGACTACAAGACTATCAATTCAAGGGGATATGTACCGGCCCTCATCCTCAACAATGGTGAAACGCTCACCGAAAACGCCGCGATCTTGCAATATCTGTTTGATGAGTATTTTGGCGATAAAGTTGACGTCACGATCCTTCGCCGCGCGCGGTTACAGGAAGCCTTGAGCTTTCTATCATCAGAATTGCATGCTGCCTTCAGGCCCCTCTTTGCAAAGCGTTCCATCCCAGAATCAGAACTTCAGCACGCCAATACCATTCTTCGGAAGCGGGTTGGTCACTTTGAGGATATGATCGCCGATGGGCGAGAGTTCGTTCTGGGTACAGCCTATACACCAGTGGACGCTTACGCATTTGTTATTCTCAACTGGACGACGGTGCTCGACTTCCCCCTTGACGACTGGCCGAAGGTCAAAGCGTTTTACGAACGCGTCAAAGCGCGCCCAGCGACGCAAAAGGCCCTCGCACAAGAAGGCCTGTCTTAGGGCTGCCAGTAGGTCCCCCGCATTCAGGGCACCAGATACTGGGCTCACCTGTGTTCTCCGTCACAGCATCAGATCCTCCACCAGCTAAACAGACTGGACCTGTTTAGTGAGGAAAACGGACATGTATGATTTTGGTTTTGAAGTTGACGCTGACTACACACCGGCAACGCTTGAACTCGATTATTCAGGCGACACATCGCCCACGCACGCCCTCGACATGGACGGTACGAAGACAGCGGATGCTGGTGTAGAGATTGGGGAGTTTATCGACAATACGCGCGGTCAGTCAGAAAAGCTTGGAAAACGGGATTATGAGGAAGACATGTATCTACCTATACCTGACCCCGACATGGCGGATATCCTTGACCAAGCGGAAACCCTCGCCGCGAACGTTTCTAAAAAAGAAGATGACACAAAAAATGCAGTCATCGGAAAAATTGCCTGAGGCCCGATGAACCACCGAACTTGTCTGTGATGTTCTGATCCAAAAAAACGGGCCCTCTTGGGGCCCGTTTTCGCCGGGATTATTATTCCCCTTACGACTTTTTGAGAGGCTCCAGCACAGCGGGGCCGGTCAGGTTAAAGCGACGGGCCCGGCGTTCCATCAATGCGCGCCAATTGCCCATCGACATAAGCTGTGCATAAAGAAGCGGTAGAAGGTTGGACTTCCGAAGTTCGAGGAATTTCTCATCGGACAGGTCGGCGAGTTTCTTTTCCTCAACGCCACAATATTTAGCGAAGGGACGCGACTGGTCGTCACCGTCGGGCGTAAACTGTGCAACTTGCTCCGTCAGAACATCATATTTGGGAAGCTGTTGGCCGAACTGAACGGTCATCATCCGATCCCGCTCATAGTTTTGGCAATATTCCATGGCCTGCTTCATCTGATCAGAAGGCTCACCATTGATAAAGAACGGCAGATCGCCACCCTCGCGGACACCGTCATACCCTTCGTCAACAATCATCGCCATACGAGGATTGTCAGGGTCCGACCCTTTATCATTGGCCAGGGCGAACGGGTACCGACGCAAATAGCCAGGAATGTAAGCCACACTGTCCCAATTCCCATCATCATCAACGAACAGGTTTTGATCGTCGATCAGTCCAACCACGGCCAAAGGCATCGGATTGGTGGTGTCGGAGAAAATGACGGGATAAAAGCGGGCGGCCGTCGCCACCTCAGACAGGGTGAGAGGGATCGCGCGAACACTGTCCGCATACCCGAACGGACGGTCGGGGCGTGTAACGCCTAGTGACCCATGCTGTTCTTTGTTCAGCAGGGCAGGCTTAGAAAAAAGGAACATCGACCCTTCTAATTGTGGGGCGGCTGCAGGCGTAACGCTCATGATGATGTCTTTACTGGTTGAAAGCGAATCTCGAGGCAATTTCCCTAGCAAAAGGCCAAGCAGGGTCAATCCCTTATAGTGGCCCTAATCGGGGCGCTTATGGAGAGGTGTTACTTTGAGGCGTAGCGCTTTGGGCAGTATCTTCCAAGCGTTCGGCCGCGCGGGCCCGGGCGAGACGATACATGGTTTGAAGGTGGAGGACGTCGGCGGCCGCCCTATGGGTATGGGGGGCTTCCTCTGAGGCGAGGTCCACAAGCTCCCGCGGTTGCCTGTCCCAAAGAGGCCTCAGGAGGTCCCCCAAATCATTAAGCCGGTAATTAGGCTTCACCCCTGCGGCATCATAGAGGCGGAACAGCCAAAAGCTGTCATAGTCAGGCGCATCGGAATAGACCACTGCGCCGCCTAAAGCCGCATTGAGGATGAGAGCAACATCAAGAGGCTCACGGCCCGAGGTCACAAGGGTTGGCGGGGTGATGCCGTGGAGCGCCTCGGCGGATTTTTCCCACGCCGTCATACTCCAATTGTCTGCGGGTCGGATGAGCACCGACCGAGCATCGCCAGTCGAAAACACCCAGCCCACCTCAATGGGCCAAGACTGGGGCCCCAGGCCCGAGGCTTCGACATCGATAAATGCCACATGGGAGGGAGCAATAGCCCCCTGGGCATCAATGTCTGTTGGCGGTGACGGTTCCCTTATCATCTTCTTATTGTTGGAGGCTTTCCACCCCGTTCAAAGCCGGTCGTCCCCAAAGGCGGCGCCCGGTGTGCGTCCGTTTTTTGGCCCTAACCCCGGGTTGGTGGGGCATCAGCACCATTTGTATCCTTTGGCACACGCCATTCATCGGGCGCATCGCCTTGCTCAAGGTCAATCACAGGCCCAGCCCGTTCTGCCTCTGCGCGAGCGCGCGCCCGTTCCATGCGTCGGCGCGCATCCCCCGCCCGTTGCCGAACGGTACGAATAAGCGCCACCGCCCCTAAGGAGACGGCCGCTGTTGCCATGAGAGTTGCTAAGGATCCCATCTTTCTTTCCTACGCCAGGGCGCCACAAAAGACCATTGAAGACTTTTGCGTCATTATCATCTGCCAAATCGCGCCCAAAGACCGGCTTTCTCAAAATGCGCAATCATGGCGCTGGGGTCCAGAAGAGACCCAGCATCAGCACCTAAAAGTCGAGTAAGAAAGCCCTTCTTCTCCGTTTCAATGGTCTGGCTTTTCACGCCTTCGCCAAAGCGCTCCTGCAACAAGGCGCGCAGGTCGCCGGTGCGGTCGATAAGACCATGATCCATCGCGTCGCCCGCGATCCAGAAAGCCCCATTAAAAAGGTCATCCTCTTCGCCAGATAAACGCCCGCCACGTCGATCCTTCACCATCTGCACGAATAGGACATGAATTTTGTCCAGCATCTCCTGAACAGCGCGCATACGGACTGTAAGGTTTGTTC
>ERZ1740067.1003-NODE-1003-length-20747-cov-7.502706_pt1 | contig 20747 bp, 18 predicted proteins | sample MGYA00581736_ERZ1740067 | MGnify/ENA primary metagenome ERZ1740067 (study PRJEB43018, sample SAMN04849236) | marine metagenome | isolation source: floating plastic debris | place: Pacific Ocean | collected 2008-08-27 | study: EMG produced TPA metagenomics... | reverse complement strand
TGTCCGCCCCTGCGCCGCCGTCGATGTTGTCGTTGCCTGCGCCTGACATGATGCTGTTTGCGGCGCCATTGCCGGTGATCGTGTCATTGCCGGCGCCGGTCTCGAGGTTCTCGATCACCGTGCCGTCGGCGATGCCGAGGATGTCGATCTCGTTGCCGATGTCCGAAAACGCGCCGCCGTTGAGGTCGATCCTGGCGGCCTCGTTCGAGGCCAGATAGCCCAGGTTCAGCGTGTCCACGCCGCCCACATCAAACAGCGTCATCGCCACCCGGTTGCCGCCGATATTGGCGTTGGTCGCTCCCGTGGCCCACTGGGCAAAGATCTCGTCCAGATAGTTGCCCACGTTCGAGCCCTGCCCGTAGACCGTGTTGCCATCGGTCACCGACCCCGCGCCCGCGGCCCCGTAGAAATCCTGGATCGCCACGATGTCGGCCATCTGCGCCGTGGTCACATAGGCAAAGGACGCATCCGTGGTCGTGTTCTCGGTCTGGCTGAAATAGGACATGACCGACAGCTGCCAGCTGTCATTGGTGAAATCCGCGTTGTTCTCGTAGGTGATGGGCGAACCGGTGTAGTTGTACGCGCCCTGGTGGTTCAGCCCGATGGCGTGGCCGAACTCGTGGATATAGGTCTGGAACGAATAGGTATCGATCCGGGTGCCGGAACTGGACAGCCAACCGGTCGACACGTTCAGCTCGACCCCCTGCGCGGTGGAGCCCGAGTTGGGGAAATAGGCAAAGGCGCCGCTGTCCTCGTCATCGGCGGTGATCATCTCGCCGATGGTGACCTCGACAAAGTCGATGTCGGCGACCATTTCCCAGGCTTCCATCGCCCAGCGGGCCAGTTGCTGTCCTTCGGCCGTCAGGCCCGACAGGTTGACCGTGATCTCGTTGGACACCGAGGTGTTGAACTTGCGCTCGACCCCGCTTGATCCGCCCTGCAGGAACTCGGCCAGCTGCGCAAGCGAGGCTTCGGTGCCCGGAATGTACGGCGGCAGGCTGGTGCCCACATCCAGCGTGTAGGTGCCGGTGTTGCCGCCATAATAGGACGACACCGCAATGTAATAGGTGCCGGTGGTCGCCGCCGTATAGGTGATGGCCGCATCCCAGCCCGCACCGTCGTAATCGTCATACTCGATCAGCGTGCCATTGGCATCATAAAGCCGCAGATCCGTGTCGTTCAGCGTGCCGCCGCCACTGTCATTGCCAAGCGCCTCGATCTCGTATTCCTGGCCCGCCTCGAAGGTGATCGCGACCCAGTCGACATCCCCACCGGCCCCGATCGACCCGGTAAAGCTGTCGCCCGCACTCATCGTGTAGGTCGTCGAAATCCCGGCCGCCGCATCGCTCGTCTCGTTGAACGTACCGGACTGGGGATCAATCCCCTCGAATACCGATTGCCCCGCTTCGTGACGGTCCGGAACAAAGCTTTGGGTCATCGCGCAGACATTGCACATCGGGTGGTCCTAGTCTTTTTCTTCTCGACGCATCTGGATCATTGCGACATGCGCAAGGCATCAGGCAGCCCGGCACTGGCCGCCACAAGACGGGCAGCAAGTTCGGGGTCGGTCAGGCCTGTGACGGACACCGGATGGCCTGTGCCATCCTCTTGCCAGGTCAGAAAGGCCCTGCCGTCATCTGCCTGCTCAAGGCGCAGTGTGAACGCGTCAGATGGTGTGGGTGACGGGTTGATGCGATACGTGGACCGGGGAGCGATCTCCGCCAACGTCTGCACCAGTTCACGGCACAGCGACAGGTCAGCGGCACACTCCAGCGCGACCACAGGGCGGACGCGCTGATCTGCCAAGGCAGGTGGGGCGGCAGCAGACAAAGCCATGATCACGCCTCCGCCATATGCCAGCGTACGCCCGCAGCGGGTGTGGCTTGGCAAAATGCCGTCAAACATGATCGCTCCTTACACTGCACCGGAAACCCATTGCTCTTGTTGTATCGCGGTTGCGGCGCCCCCATCGGGCTGTTTGGCGTTCAAATGTTACGGGATGATGCCCTGTTCAAGGCAATTTTATGACCAGCGCGCCAATCGGCAGGGATGCGCTACACTCTGAACGGGAACACTGCGCCGCCAGCAGGTTTCTTCGCTGCCAAACGGCACCGCATGCCGCCGCTTGCCAAGCGCCAGAAGACGCATCCGGTCATCCGGATACGTCTCAAAAAACTGCAAAAAGTCCCTGATTAGACTCGAATTTCAGGTGGTTTCAGTCCGCAGTCAGGTAATCCACGGCCAGCGCGGCATAGATATAGCGCACCGACGTCAGGGCACCGATCGGCCGCATGAAGATCAGCACAAAGCCGTCCTCGGGCACAACCGTCTGGCCCAGATCGATCTCGATCTTCTGATAGCCGTCCTGCACGTCCACCCCGTTGATCTGCGCAACAAGCGTGCGGCTGATATCGCCGTCGGTCAACCACGGCGCGCCGACCGGCCCGGTCTGGACATAAACCTGTATGTCGCATCCCGTGACCTGCGCGTTTGATCCCCGCATGAACCCGGAGATCCGGCCCAGAACCGTACCCTGGGGCACATAGGCGCCCATGTGGTTGTGGTTCACGTTCGGATTGGGGTCGGTGCCCGCACCGGTCGCATGGGTCTGCGACTGCACACCGTAGATGCTGCTGAAAGTGATCCAGCGGTTGTCCGTCTCGCATTGGAACCGTCCGCCCACATCCACGCGCCGCCCGGTCTGCGCCCCCGCCGGGAACCGGGCGCGGCCGGTGGCGGCGTCAAAGATGGCGGCGGTGTTCCAGGTGGCGCCGTCGGCGCTGGTCTTGATCTCGAAATCATCCGATCCGGCGGTGCCCATCTCGGCGCGCCCGGAAAATCCGTTCTGGAACAGCAGGCTCGCGGTGTCGCCCGCCGTGGCCTTGTTGATCTTCAGCTGATGGCCTGCGCCTGCATGGGTCAGCAGGCTCGCCTCGGACGCCACAGCCAGCCGGTTCGTGGCATCCGCCGTGGTGCCGACACCGACAAAATCGGCGTTCTGCAAAGTGGTGATATCAGTCTCTAATACTGCCCATTCCGTGCCATCAAAGACCAGTTGCTGCCCGATATCGCGCACATAGGCCACCCAGCCCGCCTGCGCAGGCACAAACCGCCAGGCCCCGCCTGCATCCAGCACCGCGATGGCATTGCCCTGCCCGGCCCACGCTCCGCTGCCGGGGCCTGCCACCAGAAAATGATCACCCGACACCGCATCGCCCGGCGGCGTGCTGTCGGTGTGGTTGCGCACGCTCAGCTGCACCAGCGTATCCAGCGTCTGGATCGCCTCGTTATGGGTCACATGCTTCTGGGCCTGCGCCGGCTGAATAAACGGAAGACCAAGGCTGAGAGAGGTTTCGGACATCTGCGCGCTCCGGCTGTAAGGGTGGCGGGCACAATCGGGGCAAACACTAAAATTTTGTTAAACCCAGCGTACGCTGGTTTCGAAACCACGCAGGCCGGGGAAAACCATGCCCCTGCCCTTTCCACGCTTGAACACCGCAAGGCCCATGGATCATATGCGCGTGACCCTTTTGACCAGACCCGACAGATTGCACCCTTGCAGATTACCGAAACCTCTCTCCCCGGCGTCCTGCTGCTTGAACCCAAACGGTTCGGCGATGCGCGGGGATTTTTCAGCGAAAGCTGGAACCGCAAGACCTTGGCCGCCCACGGCATCGACCTTGATTTCGTGCAGGACAACCATTCGATGTCCCAGACCACCGGCACCGTGCGCGGGCTGCATTTTCAGGCGCCGCCCCATGCCCAGGCCAAGCTTGTGCGCTGCGGACGCGGGGTACTCTTTGATGTAGCCGTGGACATCCGCACCAGCAGCCCGACCTATGGCCAGTGGGTGGGCTACGAGCTCAGCTTTGACAACGCCCGCCAGCTGTTGATCCCGGCGGGCTTTGCCCATGGCTTTGTCACGCGGGTGCCGGACACTGAAATCATCTACAAATGCTCGGACTACTACAACGCCGACGCCGATGGCGGGGTCGCGTGGGACAGTTGCGGGATCGACTGGGGCCTGTCGGGCGATCCGGTCCTGTCGGACAAGGACAGCGCCCTGCCCCGGCTTGCCGATTTCGACAGCCCGTTTGACTGGGCCGACACGTCGGAGCCTGCAACATGAAACTGCTGGTGACAGGCGGGGCCGGGTTCATCGGCTCGGCGGTGGTGCGGCTGGCCGTGGCGCGCGGCCATCAGGTGATCAACCTCGATGCGCTGACCTATGCCGCCTGTCTCGACAATGTGGCGTCGGTGGCGGAGGCGCCGGGATACACGTTTGTGCAGGGCGATATCCGCGATTCCGCCCTGTTAGAGGCTGTTTTTGCCGATCACAGACCCGATGCCGTCATGCATCTGGCCGCAGAAAGCCATGTCGATCGCTCCATCGACGGCCCCCGCGCCTTTGTCGACACCAACGTGATGGGCACCTACACCCTGCTCGAGGCCGCGCGCCGCCAGTGGGACGCCGCGGGCCGGCCCGATGCGTTCCGCTTTCACCACATCTCCACCGATGAGGTGTTCGGCAGCCTCGGGGCAGACGGCATGTTCACCGAAACCACCGCCTATGATCCACGCTCGCCCTACTCGGCCTCCAAGGCGGCGAGCGATCATCTGGTGCGGGCGTGGCACCACACCTACGGGCTGCCCGTGGTGCTGACCAACTGTTCCAACAATTACGGCCCCTACCATTTCCCCGAAAAGCTGATCCCGGTCATCATCCTCAACGCGCTCGCGGGCGAGCCGCTGCCGATCTATGGCGACGGCTCGAACATCCGCGATTGGCTCTATGTCGAGGATCACGCCGACGCCCTGCTGTGCGTGCTGGACAAGGGCGCCGTGGGCCAAAGCTACAATATCGGCGGCGAGAACGAGCGCAGCAATCTGGAGCTGGTGCAGACCCTCTGCGCCATCCTCGATACCAAGCGCCCGCGCGCGGACGGATCCTATGCCGATCTCATCACCTTTGTGACCGACCGGCCCGGCCATGATGCCCGCTATGCCATCGACCCCACCCGCATCCGGGATGAGCTGGGCTGGCGGCCTTCTGTGACCGTCGAAGAGGGGCTGGCACGCACCGTGGACTGGTATCTGGCCAATGAGCCCTGGTGGCGCGCCCTGCAGGACCGTCAGGGCGTCGGTGAACGGCTGGGCACCGGAACGTCCGGAGCGACCGGAACGTCCGGGGCGACCGGAACGTCCGGGGCTGTGGGGGCATGATCCTCGTCTTTGGCAAAACCGGGCAGGTGGCCCGCGCACTGCAGGAATTAGAGCCTGATGCGCGCTATGTGGGCCGGGATGAGGTTGATCTGGCCAAGCCGGCCCAGCTTGCCGCCTTTCTCCGCGGCACCCCCGCCACCGCCATCCTCAACGCCGCAGCCTACACCGCCGTCGACAAGGCCGAAGAGGACCGCGATCTGGCCATGGCGGTGAACGGCGCGTCAGTCGGCACCATGGCCGAACACGCCGCCGGGCAGAACATCCCCTTTGTCCACATCTCGACCGACTATGTCTTTGACGGGCAGGGCACCGCGCCGCACACACCGGATGATCCGGTCGCACCCCTGGGGGTCTACGGCCAAAGCAAACTGGCAGGCGAAGCGCTGACCCGGAATGCCGGGGGGCGCCATGTGATCCTGCGCACGTCGTGGGTGTTTTCGGAATACGGGGGCAATTTCGTGAAAACGATGCTGCGCCTGTCCGAGACGCGCGATGCGCTGAACGTGGTCGATGATCAGATCGGCGGGCCCACCCCCGCCTCCGGCATCGCGCAGGCGCTGCTGACTATCACCCATGCACTGCTGGGGGGGCATCCGGGGGGCGCCTACCACTATGCCGGCGCACCGTTCACCAACTGGAAATGTTTCGCGCGCGAAACATTTGCGCGGGCGGACCGCGATGTGACCGTCACCGGCATTCCCACCGCCGACTACCCGACCCCGGCCACGCGACCGCTCAATTCCAGGCTCGATTGCACCACGTTAGAGACGGATTTTGGCATCAAACCCGCCGATTGGCAGGCCGAGCTGTCCCGCATCATCAAGGTTCTGACATGACACAGCAGCGCAAGGGCATTATCCTCGCAGGCGGCTCCGGCACCCGGCTTTATCCGATCACCATGGGCGTGTCGAAACAGCTCCTGCCGATCTATGACAAGCCGATGATCTACTATCCGCTGAGCGTGCTGATGCTCGCCGGGATCCGCGAGATCTGCGTGATCACCACGCCGCAGGATCAGGCACAATTCCAGCGCACGCTGGGGGATGGCAGCCAGTGGGGGCTGTCGCTGACCTACATCGAACAACCGTCACCCGACGGGCTGGCACAGGCCTATCTGCTGGCGGCGGATTTCCTCGATGGCGCGCCGTCGGCGATGGTGCTGGGCGACAACATCTTTTTCGGCCACGGCCTGCCCGACCGGCTGGCACAGGCGGATGCGCAGGCTATGGGCGGCACAGTCTTTGGCTACCGCGTGGCGGACCCCGAACGCTATGGCGTGGTGGATTTCGCGCCCGACGGCACGGTCAAGACCATCATCGAAAAGCCCGCCGTACCGCCATCGAACTATGCCGTAACCGGTCTTTATTTTCTGGACGGTACGGCCCCTGATCGGGCGGCACAGGTGCAGCCTTCGGACCGGGGTGAGCTGGAAATAACCTCTTTGTTAGAGATGTATTTGGCCGATGGGCACCTCAACGTGCAGCAGATGGGGCGGGGCTATGCCTGGCTGGATACCGGGACCCATGCGTCGCTGCTGGATGCGGGGAACTTTGTGCGCACGCTGAGCGACCGGCAGGGCCAGCAGGTGGGCTGCCCCGAGGAAATTGCCTTTGAACACGGCTGGATCGATGCGGACGGGCTGGCCGAGCGGGCCGCCCTTTTTGCCAAGACGCAGTACGGTGCGTATCTCAAGGGATTGCTGGGCTGATCCCAAAATGTTTCGCGCGCGAAACATTTGCGCCCCGCGTCAGGTGCGGGGCAGGGACCGCACGAAATCCAGAATCCGGTCGCGCATGTCCGAGGTCATCTGATCCCCCGACAGTTGCAGCCAATCGCCATCGGCGTGCCACTTGGCCTGCAGGCCCGGGCGCAGGTCTTCGCGCAGGGTGCGGGCGGCAGAGTCTTCGCGCAAATCCCTTTTTAGAGCCTGTATTTGCGGGTTGACCAGCGCCTTGGTCAGGGCGGCCTGCTCGGCTTGCGCGCTGTCATCCCGGCCCGCTTCCAGGGCCGCGCGCACCCGCCGGACATAGCCCGGATCATCCTCGAGTGCGGCCGCAATGCTGAGGCCAAGCCGTTCGCCGATCAGGTGCGGATGGCGCAACATCCCGTCAAAGGCAGCAACCAGCGGCAGGAACGACCGGATCTTGGACCGTTTGGCGCGCGAGGCCGAGGCAAAGAGTTTCAGGAGTGCGGCCTTTTCCGTGTCAAACACGCCCTGTTGCACCGCCTTGGCCGCGATGCGGGCGCGTTCAAAGTAACTGAGGCCCACGCGGATCTCGTTTTCCTCGACCATGGCCTGATAGGTCTCGGACGCGTCCGCAGGGCGGCGCAGGAGGGCCAGAACGGTGCCATCGTGGCGCCCCTCGCGTTCAAGCTGGGCAATCGCCTGACAGCGCCGCCAGCCCGAGATCAGGCCATAGCCGCCGCCGTCGGTTTCAAGCACCTCGATCGGGGTCTGCTGGCCGCGGTCGGCGATGGAGGTCATCAGCGCCGCCATCTGTGCGGCGTCCACGGCCATGCGGTCGCGCACGATGTGATCAAGCACGATGTCCTCGACCCGCAGGGACAGCACCATGCGGCCCGCGGCCCGGGCCTGTGCCAGTTCGTGGGTGACGTCATTGAGCGCGGCGGTGGCCGCAGCCTGACCCGCTACGTCGGCGATGGGGGCGCGGGGGAGGCCCGTATTGGGACCCGAATTGGGAGGGGTGTCGGGTGCGGTGCCGAACACATCCGGGTTGGCGGGGCTGAGGCGTTTGCGTTTGGCCATCTCGAATATCCCTCTTTTGCCCTTGTTAGGGTCTTATTTCGGCTCTAACTCGCCCGGTCCAGCGCCTGTGACGCATCCCGCGCCCAGGCCCCCACCAAAAGCTGCTTGAACGCGGCATAGGTGGCATCAAAGGTTTCGCGCCCGCGCACATAGGTTTCGCGGTTGAAATCGCGGTAATCCGCCTCGTAGATGCCCTGCACCTGTTCGCCCGCCTGACCGATCAGGGCAGTGAAATCCTGCCGGTGCGGCGACAGGGTGGGGCCCAGATAGGCCTGCATCAGCGCGGCCAGTTCGGCCTGCTGGGTGCTGTCATAGCGGGTGATCACCGCGCGCACCGCATCCCATTCAAATTGCAGCCCGTCGCGGCCCAGGGCGCGGGCGGCCATGTTCTCGGCCTCTTCGATGGAACCGAAGGTGGCGTGCAGCATGTCGAAAAACCGCCCCGTCGAGTCAAATTCGAGGAACGACGCCCCCAGCGGCACCAGCAGGATGTCAGCCGCCGACAGCCCGTTGATCGTCAGGTAGCCAAGCGCCGGAGGGGTATCGAGGAACACGATGTCGTAGGCGTCCAAAATGCCGTCAGCCGCCAGCGTGTCGGTGAGCGCATCCCACAGCTTCCAACCGCGGGCGGCCATGCGCCAGACCGGGATCTGGAATTCCGCCCAGTAGAGGTTCAGCTGCGCGCCAATGAGGTCGATATTGGGCCAGTGGGTTTTCTGGATCAGGCTCGGGGCGGTGACGCCCAACGCCTCGGTCAGCGTGTCGTCCAGCGGGGTGGGGGCCTCGCCCCGGTCGAGCCGGCGCTGGTTTTCGGTGCGCAGGTGCTGGGCGTAGTGGCGGGCGAGCAGCGGAAAGGTGGTGTGCCATTCATCCGCAACCGTGCCGCCAAAGATCGACGTCATCGACCCCTGGCTGTCGAGATCGATCACCAGCACCCTGTAGCCGTCCAGTGCGGCGGACATGGCCAGGTGTGCCGCGGTCGAGGTCTTGCCCACCCCACCCTTGAAATTGGCCACAGCGACCATTTTTGCGGGCTGTCCGGGCGGGCGGTAGGGCAGGTATTCCTTGGCCTTGGACCCTTCCTGCCCGAAATGCGCCTTTAGGCGCAGCACCTCGTCGAAGGTGAACCATTTGGCGCCGCCTTCGGTTTCAGAGGTGCCCTGGGGCAGGTCGGGGTTCTGTTTCAGCACGCGGCGGAAATGGCCGGTGGCGACCGGGATCAGGTATCGGGTGATCTCCCACGTGGAAAAGCGGCGCAGGTGGCGCGCGGTGCCGTCCTGCATCCCGCGTGAGGCCAGATCCTGCCGCCCGCTGGCACAGGCCTGGGCGATGGCGGCAAAGCTTTGGGTTGTGGTGGGCGTGCCCAGTTGGGCCTGTGCCGCGTCGGCATCGATGTTGAAATAGGGGGGAAGATCGGGTGAGGTGATCTTGGGGGCCATCTGCACTGCTCTGTTTATGATGCGCGATGTGCGCTGTTTTCCCAACAATACCACAAAAGTGCGCACATGGAAGAAAAGAGATGACGCCGCCCTGCTTTTCTAAGCAAATCAATGGGTTGATCCGGGTATGACGGGGCAGTTCCGGGGGCTGCCTGTGGGGGGGTTGGATTTTCTGCTGAGTTATTTCTTGTTATTTATCTGTTACGGGTCAATTGGCTGCAGCTTATCCGTTTGAATTCAAATGATATTTCGCCTTTGTGCACAGATCAGATGACTCTGATCCCCCGAAACCCCGACTCTGATCCGACACTGCAGCGACTCTGATCCGACGCTTGTCGTGCTGGACCGGGCCTGTGGATAACTCTAGGCTGGTGTCACTGAAACCCCGAAAGAATCGGGGATCAAGAACGCAGGGCAGGCACATGACAGAACGGGCAGGGCTTTTGCCGGACCGGCATCCGATGGGCGATTTTTTCGTCTGCGATGTCTTTGACGCAGCCCCCAAGGATGACCTTGGGTCGATGGAACATCCGATCTTTTCGCTGTCGACGCGGCCCGATCGGCGGGTGCTGAGCTATGCCCATAACGGCACGCAGGTGACGGTGACGCCCAGCGTGCGGGGCCGCGCGACGATCCACGACAAGGACATCCTGATCTACTGCATCAGCCAGCTGATTGCGGCGCTGAATGCCGGGCGCACGGTGTCGCGGCGGGTGACGCTGAAGGCACATGACCTGCTGGTGGCGACCAATCGCGACACTGGCGGCGACAGTTATGCGCGGCTGCGCGAGGCTTTCGAGCGGTTGGCGGGCACGCGCATCACCACCAACCTCGAGACCGGCGGGGTCGAGACCACCAGCGGCTTTGGCCTGATCGAGGCGTGGGAGATCCAGCGGCGCAGCAAGGGCGGGCGCATGGTGTCGGTGTCCGTGCTGCTGTCGGAGTGGCTGTTTCGCGCGATCGAGGCGCGGGCGGTGCTGACGCTGAGCCGGGATTACTTTCGCCTGCGCAAACCGCTGGAGCGGCGGATCTACGAACTGGCGCGCAAGCATTGCGGGCGTCAGCCGGAATGGCGCATCGGCATCCCGACCCTGCACAAGAAGGCCGGGTCCGCCGCACCGGTGCGGGTGTTCCGGGCCGCGGTGCGTGCGATGATCGCGGCGGGTCACCTGCCGGATTATGACCTCGAAGAGGGGCCGGGCGACATGCTGATCGTGCGCCGCCGCCGTCTGGTCGAAACGGACGCGCCCCGGCCCAGTGCCGATGCGCTGGAGGCCGCGCGCGCGCTGGCGCCGGGGCAGGATGTCTATGCGCTGGAGGCGCAATGGCGCGCCTTCTGGGCCGAAACGGGCCGCCAGCGGCTGTCATCGCCGGACAAGGCGTTTCTGGGCTGGGTGCGGGCGCGCGGCGCGCGCTAGGGTGCCGGGATCAGCTGTTGAGCTGCGGGGCGGGTTTCACGGCGGGGTCGTGCAGGTGCTGTGCGCGGCGCTTTTCCTGCGAGAGCAGGGCCAGCAGGGTGGTTGTGACCCCGGCCATGCCGCCGAGCACGTAACACATGGCAATCATCACGCCGCCCCATCCCCAGTACAGGCCAAGACCAACGCCAAAGGCGCTGCCCAGCACACTGGAGAAAAGCAATGTGATCACCATGGATGCACCCCCGTGCATTAACGCGATATCAACCTTCCCATGCGCCCAGCATAAGGTCGCGTGCATAAAGAAAGGATGTAGAACGCCTGTCGAATTGGCTGAAAACTTAAGCGGAATATGAATTTCGGCAATGCGCGTCGCCCAAACCCCTGCGGAATCGGCTAATTCTTGCTTGTCGCGCTGTTCGGCCTGCCGCCCCTGCCATGGGCCCGAGATTGGGACAGGGCCAGCACCGTGCCGGTCAGAAAGCCGCCCAGATGCGGCTGCCACGCGATGCCGTTTTCCTGCAGCGCCAGCGTGACCAGATGCAGGGCGGCAAGGCCCGCCACGATCCCCGCTGCGGCCCAGATCCGGCCCGGCAGCAGGTAGCGGTGGGCGATCACCACCCCCAGCAGCCCGAAGACACAGCCCGAGGCCCCCACCATGGGCACCGGGCCGGGGGCCAGCAGGCCAAAGCTGGCGCCCCCCATCACCGCCGAGGTGGCCCACACCACCGCAAAGCCGCGCGCGCCCACATGGTCGATCACCTGCGGGCCCAGCCACCACAGCACCAGCGCGTTGCCCGCCATGTGGCCAAGCCCGATATGCAGGACCGAATAGCTCAGGAACATGGCCCAGGGCTGGCCGGCATAGTTCGGCTGCCAGTCACGCAAACGCCCGGGCCAGAACGCGCCGTACTGCACCGAAAGCGGCCGCCACAGCGCCGAGCCGATCCAGCCGGCATCGGCGGCGCGGATGACCAGTTCCGGCGCGCAGATCAGCACCAGAACAGCCCAGACCAGAAGGTGGGCATGGGTCCGGTGGACGGAGGAAGGCACGGTCTGCTGCGTCATGAACGGCCAAAGCCTAGCCCAGCCGGTGACCGGGGGCGAGGGGGCCCGTGCGTTGGTGACAGGGTCTGTGCAGGGCAAGCGCGACGGTCTGCGTGGCGCCATGGGGAGGCAACGCCGTTCGATCGCACGCAATCAAACTGCGGATCCATCAAAATGCGCCGTCAAATACAAAGGAGCCGACGAAAACGCCGGCTCACTGGTTCCAGTCTGATTTGGATTTGGTCAGTTCCTCTTTCGACGTCTCGCCAAACCCAGCACGGCAAGTCCACCGATCATGAGCGGAAGTCCGGCAGGAAGAGGTACTGCTGGAACGGACTGCCCGAAACTCACTTGAAACATTGCAACTTCGCCTGCCGAGAAGGGCCCTGTCTTGTTGAAATTGATGAGAATTTCATCATCAGTTGTCGATGCCGTCGCACCTGCAAATCCATTTCCAGGCAGCAGCGTTATGTCGCTGAACGCATCGATCGTTCCATTCGTGTCCCTGATCCGCCAGCCGTTGAACAGTATATCTGAAAAGCTGCTTGGGTTTGTCCCGATAATGGAGATGATGTCTCCGCTTACATCCACGTCCAACACATTAAAGAAGCTGGCTTCGACGCCCGTTCCAACCACCCCGGTTTGAGGGTTGAGGACAGATTCAGTACCGCTGTTATTCTGAAAGAATTCAATTGTAAGTGTCTGCCCATCGAATGTGGCCGCGTTCGCCGACGTTACACACGCCGCCGTCACGGCTGCTGCGGCAAGTATCCTGATACTCATCTTCTGTTTCCCTTCCCGATAGAATGACTGCGCGCTAGGCCTGCCCCTCCGTTTTCCGGTGTCAAATGCTCACTTGAACGGACGTTCAGGGACCACAGGGATCACGTTGCCCGGAGGGGCGCGCCTTGAATGCGCGGTATCGTGTGCTGTCAGCTGGCGCGTTTGCGCCGCGCCAGAAGGCCGAGCCCGCCCAGACCTGCCAGCAGCAGGGGCAACCCGGCCGGCAGCGGCACCGCAGATGGCGGGGGCGGCGGCGGGGGTGGCGCCGCACGCGTCACGAGCGTTGCGGTCCAGTCGATGCCGGTAAAGACGAGGCCGCCGTTACTGGAAAACTCGAATGTCGTGTTTGTCAGCGTCAGCGGACCGGTCTGCGGCGCTGTGGTGTCCTGCAAGGTGCCCGTCACACCGGATGATCCCTGGCCAAAGGTGCCGAAATTCGACCCGATAAAGCCGTCGTCAAACAGGTTGGTCGACCCGTCCCGCAACGCCAGCGTGATCTGTGCGCCATTTCCTAGCGTCGTATAGCTGAACGCCACGCTGACGATCTCGAGGGTGGCGTCCACGAAGATGTTGAAATTGTCCACATCGGTCGGCGGCGTTCCATCCAGGCGGCCCTTGACCTCATTGGTGCCCAGCACGGCGTTGAAGGTCATCGGGACCGGGCTGCCTGACGGTGTCAGGTCGCCGCTTACCAATTCGTCGTAAAGCGTGGCGCTGAACGCGGTTGACGCAGACACTGCGACCGCGGCGGCCAGAAACTGGCGATAAAATCTCATATTTCCCCCATTCCTTTGCCCCCGGTATGAGGGAATAATGGTTAACAGGGTCGTCTTTCCATACGGTCAAGTCAAGCGCGGGCGCCGGAGCGCGCGCATTTGGTGAACAGTGCGCTGGTATCCTGTTGGATTGTTTCGGAAATCAAAACAGGCGGGCGCCGTGGAAATCGCGGCGCAAACGCGCCCTACCGCCGGGCCAGCAGGTCGCGGCGCAGGCCGATGCGCAGGAGGTTATCGTTCACGCGGCCATTGCTGGTGGTGTCGCTGAAGCGGTGTTCGAGGCCGACATTCAGGCTCCAGTCGCGGGTCAGGCGCCGGTCGACGCCCAGCGAGACGGTGCCGAACTGTCCGTCATCGCCCGCGCCGGTGGCGTTGCGGTCGGTAAAGGACACCCGCGCGTCAAAGCTGGTCAGCGGGGTCAGTTGCGTCTGGTAGCCGAGATCGAGGGTGGTCACCTCTTCTTCCTGGTCGTCGGTGCCCGAGCGGACCGAACGGTCAAAGCCCGCGCTGAGCGCGCCGCGCGGCAGTTCGTAGCTGAGATCGAGCCCGCCGATGGCGACGATGTCGCCGCTGGTTTCGCGGCTGAGACCCAGCGTGCCGGTGGCCTCCCAGCCTTCGGTTTCAAAGCTGCGCGAGGCGCTGAGCGAAAAGCGGTTGCCGTCTTCGGTGTCGGTATAGCTGGTGGTCAGGCCCGCGCTGCCGTTGGGCATCGTGCGCACCAGCGATCCGCTGACCGTGACGGTGTCGCGGCGGCCTTCGGGGGTGCCGAAATCCTCGAACGTGCTGAGCCGGGCGCCGAGGGTCGCCCGTGTCGCCGGGTTGAGGTCAAAGCGCAGGTCGAGGCCTGCGCGAAACCGGTCCTCGTCCGTCAGGTCGGGATCGGTGGTGTCGCGATAGCGCACGGTGCTGGCGCCCACAGACACGGTGATGCCAAAGGGCGCGCGGCGGCGCATCTCGAGCCGGGTGTCAAAGCTGAGCAGCCGCTGTGTGCCGCCGGTGTCGAGCAGGTTGAAATCCGCCGTAACAGGGTCGAACTGCAGTTCCGAGGCAAAGACATCGCGTTCCTGGTAGACCAGGCTGGTGTCCAGTTCGGCATCCCGCGCGCGACGGGTATAGCTGAGCCGCAGGCGTGGATCGACGATGCCGGTGTCGAGGTCATCCGCTTCGGCGCCGGAGGCCGCGCGCAGGCCCACATCGGCGCTGATGTCCAGCGTCTGGATCGGGGTGGCCAGCCGCCAGAGCAGGTCAAGCCGCGTGGTCAGATCGGTGGTGCTGCCCGGGTCGCCGGCATCGAGCGCTCGGTTCGAATTGACCTGTGCGGTGGTGCTGAGCCCCAGGCGCAAGAGCGGCGTGTCGTCCTGCGCCCGGGCGAGGGTTGGCGGCAGCAGCGCGGCAAGGGCCACAAGCAGGCCCAGGTTCAGCAGGTTCGGGTTCAGCAGGCCCACCCGGTTCAGGCCGAACAGGGCAGGGCGCCTGCGCATGTGATGTGGCATGGCGCGCCCCATCCCTGCCGGATCACTCGAACAGGCGGCGGGTCGGCACCACGATCACGTCGCCATCCCGCAGGGTGAGCGTGGCGTTGGTGGTCTGGCCCTGAAGGATCGCGTTGTAATTCAGCGGAATGACGCTTTCGACGCCGGTCTTGGGGTCGGTGCGGCGCAACTGCACCCGCTTGGTCGCGGCAAAGGGAGAAAACCCGCCCATCTCGGCAAAGGCCTGCAACAGGGTCGATCCCGGTTCCATTTCGACCCGGCCGGAGCGTTCGACCTCGCCCAGCATGTAGATCGAGATCACCTTGGGTTCGGCCTCTATCGCGGGATCTTTGACGGCCAGCCGTTCGAGGGCGACAAAGACGCTGGGGGGTGCGGCGAAGTTCGGGGTCAGCTGGCGGATCAGCGTGGCCTGCACCGCGTTCACGGTCTGGCCCGCGGCCTGCACCGAGCCTGCGAAGGGAAAATTGATCCGCCCGCGCGGGTCGACAAGAACCACGCGGTTCAGCCCTTCATCCTCGATCACCTCGACGCGCAGCAGATCGCCGGGCTTGATCCGGTATCCCTGGGCGTGCGCAAGCGCCGGTAACAAAAGGCAAAGACCGATCAGCCAAGCCAGGAAGGGTCCGTGATATGTCCGGTGATGGGTCATGATGTCCGCCTTGCGTTTGGTTGAAGCGGGCAAAGGCCCCGCCGCCAAATCTGAGCGCAACATACCATACTGTGTGGTTTTGCCTAGATCGAACCGCAACATCTCAAGGTGCGGTGCACAGGTGATGCATGGGCGGCTCATGGGCGGTGCGGGGCCGGTGATCTGGCGTGATCTGGCGTGATCTGGCCGGGGCCGGGACATGGCGCGCCCAAGCTCATGTCGCGCCAATGGCGCGCCCAAGCCCATGTCGCGCCAACAGCGCGCCCAAGCTCATGTCGCGCCGACGGCGCGGGGGCCGGTTCGGACTGGGCGGTTCCGGTGGATCAGATTGATCGGGCGGCCCTGTCGCGCGCAGCGGCGCGGGATCAGTTGGCTTGCAGGCTGTCCATCGTCTCGCGCGCCTTTTGCATCTGCGGCAGCGTGGTGTCGGGGCCGGCGATTTCGATGGCGCGGGCCAGTGCCGCGCGCGCGTCTTCGGGGCGGTCGAGCGCGGCATAGGTCATGCCCAGGTGATACTGCACCAGCGGATCGCTGGCCAGGACCTCGGCGGCCGGTTCGAGATAGGTCAGCGCCTCGTCGAAATTGCCCTGCTGGTAGGCGAGCCAGCCATAGGTGTCCTGGAAGGCCGGCACCTCGGTGCCGCGCAGGCGGCGGGCCACGGCGGCGGCGCGCGCCTTGCTGTCCTCGTCCTCGCGGAAGGTGCTGAGCAGGCTGGCGAGGTTGTTGGCGACGATGACATTGCCGGAATTGCTGGCATAGAGCGTCTCATAGATGGCGATGGCGCCTTCGATGTTGCCTTCGCGCTCAAGCTCTCCGGCTTCGAACAGCATCAGGCGCGGCGCGTTTGCGTTGGCGGCAAGGGCCGCGGTCAGCACTTCGCGGGCCTCGTCGCGTTTTTCGGTGCGCATCAGCTGGATGTAGAGCTGGGTGGCGGCGGGCTCGTAGCCGGGATTTTGCGCCACGACGTCGCGCAGGATCTGTTCGCCGGCGTCCGCGTCACCTTCGGCCACGCGCAGGGCGGCGTCGATGATGCGCAGCGGCAGATCGTCGGGATTGGCGGCCAGCACCTCGTCGAGATAGGTGCGGGCCTCGTCCAGCCGGCCGTCCTGCAGCTGGGTGCGGATCACGGTGGACACGGCCCGCACGTTCTGGCCTTCGGCGCCGGCCTGTTCCTGCAACAGCGCCAGACCTTCGTCGACCCGGTCCTCGCGCAGCAAAAGCGCGGTGCGCAGACCCTTGAGCAGTTCCGGGGCGCGGGGCTGGTCCTGCAGCTTTTCCACGTCGGCGATGATGCCGCGCACCAGGCCCAGCACGTTGTCCTCGAGCGCCAGCTGCGCCGAGCGGGCCAGCACATCGAGATCGGTGGGATGGGCGTTGCGGGCATCCGCCAGCACGTTGCGCGCCGCCGCCCGGCGGTCTTCGCGCAGCAGGAATTCGGAATACAGGAGCGCTTCGCGCACGCCCGAGCCGGACACTTCGACCGCGGTGGCCAGCCGTTCGCCCTGCAGTTCGGGGCTGCCGTTGCGGCCATGGGCCTGCGCCAGAAGCAGCAGGATTTCGGTGTCGCGCGGGCTTTGGTCCAGCGCCTGGCGCAGGTCCAGAATGGCCTCGCGCGGCTGGTCGCCATCGATCAGAAGCTGGGCGCGCAGCTTGAGGGCCACGACATTGGTGGTGTCTTCGGCGAGGATCTCCTCGATCAGGGCGCGCCCGCCGACCCGGTTGCCGGTGCGCAGCAGCATTTCGGCCAGCGATCCCTTGATCCGGCGGGTCTGATCGCCGGGTTCGGCGGTTTCGAGTATCTCCTGCATCTCGGTGATCGCGGCCTCGGGGTTGCCTTCCTGAAAGGTGTAGGAGGCGCGCAGCGACCGGTAGAAGGCGCTGTTTTCGGGCACCTCGGCATTGACCGTGATCAGCCGTTCGATCTCGGCCTTGGCGGCGTCGCGGCCGCGGGTCTGTTCCAGCATCCGGATGACGGTGACAAACCCCGCCACGTCGCCGGTGTCCTCGCCTGCCAGTTCGCGCACAAAGGCCTCGGCCTCGTCGAGATCCTGACGCTGCAGGTAGAAGGTGATCAGCGATTGCTGCACATCGCGGTTGTCGGGGAACTGGGCATACATCTGCCGCAGATGGGTTTCGATCTCGGCGTCCTGCTGCAGCGCCTGCAGCGCCTGCAGCTTGATCACGTGATAGCGCAGATCCTGCGGCACCTGTTCTATGGCGCCGTCGATAAAGGGCAGGGCGGCCGCGGGGCGGTTCGAGGCCATCGCGTCGACAATCACGATGCGGCGGCTGAGCAGATCGCCGGGATCGGCGGCGAGCAGTTGCCGGGCCCGTGCGGCCAGCCCTTCGCGTTCGGCGGCGGCCTCGTCGAGCACGGCCTGACGATAGCCCAGCGACACTTCGATGGCTTGGGTCAGCGGATCATCGGGGGCCAGTTCGATGGCGCGGCGGCCGGTACGCTCGGCCTCGTCCCAGTTCTGGTTGGCAATGGCGATGCGCGCCATCTGCTGGTACGGTGCGGCCAGGTCCGGCGCCACTTCGGAGACATAGCGGTACTGCGCGTAGGCCCCGGCGGGGTCGTTCTGTGCCTCGAGAATGGCGGCCAGTTCGAGGCGCGCGCCCTGATGATCCTCGACATATTGCAGCACGTTGCGGAACTCGACCGCGGCGCGGGCGGAATCGCCTTCGGCCAAAAGGGCCATGCCGGAGTCAAAGAATTCGCGGGCCCGTTCCTCTTCGTCCAGGCAGGCGGACAGGAGCAGGGTTGCCGACAGGGCAAGAAGGGTCAGGGGGCGTGTAATCATGCTACAAATTTATCGACAGAATGCGCGGGCACAACGAAAAAGAACGTGTTTGTCATGCCCGCTGTATCGATTTCGGGGACGATGACCGGCGCATCGGGTCACTGATCCGGGACCAATGATCCGGGATCAGTGACCGGTGCCGTAGAACACCACCCGCACCGTTGCCGCCAGGATCTTCAGATCGGTCTGGAACGACAATTGGCCATTGTAGCGCGTGTCGTAAAAGGCCCGGTCGGAAAAGGACGTCTTGTTGCGGTCCGAGATCTGCCAGAAGCCGGTGATGCCCGGGCGCAGTTCATAGTAGTCCTGGCCGTGGTACATCTCTTGCTGGTCGACCATCATCGGACGCGGGCCCACCAGCGACATGTCACCGCGCAGCACGTTGTAGAGCTGCGGCAGTTCATCCATCGAGCTTTTGCGCAGGAGCCGGCCCAGCGGCGTGATGCGCGGATCGTGCAGCAGCTTTTGCTTGGTGTTCCATTCGTCGCGCAGGGCGGGATCGGTGTTCAGGCAATCCTCGAGCACCTGATCGGCGCCGCACACCATCGACCGCAATTTCCACATGTCGAAGACGCGCCCGTCCTTGCCGATCCGTTCCTGACGGTAGAACGGCATGCCGCCGTTCAGGGCAATGACAGCCGCAAGCACCAGCAGCAGCGGCAGCACGACAGGCAGGCTGAGCAGGACCAGCGTGACGTCAAAGACGCGCTTGGCCAGGTGCCGGTAGACCCCCGTGCGCGGTGTGCGCGCCCGGTGTAGAGGGTGCTGGCGGCGGAGATTTGCGGAGGTGATGATGTCCGTCATCTGGACATCCTCGGTGGACATGAAAATTTCGGTCCGTGGTAATCTGTAGTCCCAGACATGCGACGCTTGGCGTGCTGTAAAATCCGGTCCCTCATCGGCAGTATTAAGTTTATTTGGCACAAACAGTTCCAACCCATGTAATGCGCACGTTTGCGTCGATTTTCTTAAAAATTGAATAATAGCAGCGACTCATTTCTAGCAGTGTTCGCGCACGTTTGCCATGAATATTAACTGTTTCTTAAGGATACCCGCAGCGCGGGCGGGAAACAGTGTGTCCTTTCGACCGGAGGTTGAGAGGGCTTGTATAATTGTCCGTCAAGCGTGGACAATGTGGTATGTGGACGAGGTACTGTATGCCTTATTGCGGTCAGATTTTTCCGTCATTCTCTGGGACGCGAATCTCATTGCGGCTTCGATCGGACGCGATAGAAGGCTATGGGCCGGGTCTGTAGGCGCGGGACGTCCTGCCGGGATTTTCGGCGACGCTGCAGACAGAGCACCCGGCCGGCCCCGGTGGGCTGTTCGCGATGAACAGATGTGACAGATTGAATGAATACGCTTGAGATATATACGGATCATTTCAAGATGCGCGAGCGTCCCTTCACGCTGGTGCCCGATCCTGATTTCCTGTTCTGGAGCCCGGCGCACAAGCGCGCCTTTGCCATCCTGGAATACGGCATTGTCACCCATGCCCCGATCACGCTGATCACCGGGGACGTGGGTTCGGGCAAGACCACGCTTTTGCACAAGCTGCTGCATTCGTTCGAGGAAAACGTCTGCATCGGTCTGGTGAGCAATGCCCAGGGCGACCGGGGCGAGCTGTTGCGCTGGGTGATGTCGGCCTTTGACCAGACCACCGCGCCGGAGGCGAGCTATGTCGACATGTTCGCCGCCTTCCAGAATTTCCTGATCGCGCAATATGCCGCCGGACGCCGGTCCATCGTCATCATCGACGAGGCGCAGAACCTCAGCCGGGAAAATCTCGAAGAGCTGCGCATGTTCACCAACATCAATTCCAACAAGGACGAGCTGTTCCAGATCGTGCTGGTGGGACAGCCGGAGCTGCGCGACATGGTCATGCGCCCGGACCTGTCGCAGTTTGCCCAGCGGGTGTCGGCGCATTTCCATCTGACGGCGATGGATGCGGAGACCACGGCGCAGTACATCCATCACCGCCTGATCACCGCCGGTGGCGCGGGGGACATCTTTGATCAGGCCGCCTGCCGCGAGATCCACGCGCAGTCAGGCGGCGTGCCGCGGGTGGTGAACCAGCTGGGCGATTTGTGCATGGTCTATGCATTTGCAAGCGGGCAGACCAATGTTACCCAGCAGACCGTGCGACAGGTTCTGGATGACGGCGTGTTTTTTGCAGGCGGCGTGAAACAGGACGCGATCCGGCTGGTCGATCCGGCATCAGGAAAGCCGTGATGCCGGATCTGGGGTTCTATTTCGCACTGTTTCTGCGGCGGCTGCACTATTTCATGATCTTCACGGTGGCCGGCACGGCCGTGGGTGTGAAGTTTGCCATGACATTGCCGCCCAGCTAC
>ERZ1740067.1002-NODE-1002-length-20761-cov-5.282527_pt1 | contig 20761 bp, 16 predicted proteins | sample MGYA00581736_ERZ1740067 | MGnify/ENA primary metagenome ERZ1740067 (study PRJEB43018, sample SAMN04849236) | marine metagenome | isolation source: floating plastic debris | place: Pacific Ocean | collected 2008-08-27 | study: EMG produced TPA metagenomics... | reverse complement strand
CGCTACCTTACCAATGCGCCGCAATTTGATGAAGTCGAAGCGCGGGTTCTTGGCACTGTGTCGACGGCAAAAGGCTCGGACAGCATCGGCTATACTGCCGGCGGCGTGCTGAATATCCCAGTGAGCGACACCTTCGCTATTCGCGCTAATGTGCTATGGCAGGATTTTCCAGGCATCACCGACTATGTGAACCTTTACGAGCTGGACGACAATGGCGTTCCTGTCCAGAACAACGGTATCTTCGACCTCGGCCCTGACTCCACTAATTTTGTCGAAGAAGAAGACGCTGATACCTATGAGAGCCTTTATGCGCGCCTCAGCGCCCGCTGGCAGCCCACAGAAGACATCGACATCGTGGCTAATTATTTCTACCAAGACGACGACACTGGCGGACGGCGCCAGCCGAGTACGGGCCTCGATGGTTTTGGCAATCCATACGGCGAATATGAAAATGGGGCCGTTATTCGCGAACCGGCGGACAGGGAGCTGCATCTGGTCTCGCTGGAGGCGAATATCGACCTAGGCTTCGCAACCCTTACCTCCGCGTCCTCATATTACGACAATACTGGCGGTAGCCAGACCGACAACACGGGCTTTTTTGCCAACAACCTCGCTCAGTTCTACTACTCGACATACTATACTTTTCCCCGCCCGCTCTACACAGCAGAACGTACCTTCAAAGACGAAGCTTTCGTGCAAGAGCTGCGCCTCGTCTCCAATGGCGGTGGCCTTATCGACTATGTGGCAGGCCTATTTTATCAAGACCAAACGCGCGGTGCGACGCAGGTTAGCGATTTGGTCGGCTTTGAAGCTTGGGCGGATGCTTTCTTCTTGGTTGATTTCGTTTTCACCGACAACGTCTTCACCTTTGATCGGGAAGAAGACTACCGAGAAATCGCGCTATTCGGCGAAGTCACTGTAAATGTGACGGAAGACCTAAAAATCACCGGCGGGTTGCGCTATTTTGATAACCGCTCCACCACAAACACCTTCGTCCGCGCAGGTCTATACACCTTCTTTAACGGGGAGGCGGATACCACCTTTACCGCGGAAGATGATGATGTCTTGTTTAGGGCCAACATCGCCTATGAGATTTTCGACGATGATTTGATTTATGCAACCTTCTCAGAGGGCTATCGCCGAGGCGGCAGCAACGGTGTGCCGACGATCGGGCAATTTGCCAATAATCCGGAATGGCTCATTTTTGAATCTGACACAGCGACCAACTATGAAATCGGGACCAAAGGCACGTTTCTGGGTGTACGCTATGATCTGGCAGCCTTTTGGATTAATTGGGATAATCCGCAGTTTAACACGTCAACACCAAATGGGTTCTTCTTTGCGGTGGCCAACGCCCAAGAAGCGCAGTCGCGCGGCGTTGAACTCCAATTTAGCGGCAGTCTCCTCGAAGACCGGCTCAATTATAGCTTTGGCTACACCTTTGTGGATGCAGAGCTCACCGAAGACTTCATTGCCCCGCCGGGTTTTGGGTTAACGGAAGGAACTTTCGTGGCAGCAGATGGCGCACCGCTTCCCGGTGTCGCGAAACACTCTATTAATGTGGCCGCTGACTACACCATCGAGATGACATCAGATTTGAACTTCATCTCGCGGGTGGATGGGTTTTATCAGTCTTCTACGCAAAATGTGTTAGACCAAGGCGTCCTCAACTCAGACGAGTTCGGAGGATTTTCTATTTGGGATGTAACACTGACCGTGGCCGCAGAATCATGGAATGCATCATTTTTCATGAAAAACGTATTTGATGAGCGAGGTGTAACGGGCGCTTTCACCCCAGACGCCTTTGGCCCCAATCCAGCAGCAGACTTCTTTGGTAGTAATTCCAGGGAGTTTATCGCTTTGCCGCGGACCTTTGGCCTCGCCTTCAATTACGGATTTTAGGGACGCCATGGCGGACCTGCGCGCTGCCGCCGTCAAAGCCATCAGCGCTGGTGACTTGGCGCTGGCGGCGCGGCATTGCGATGCACTGGAGGCAGCCGATAAGAGCGCGCCGGATGCTTGGGTGTTTCGCTCCCGCATTGCCCAAAAACGCAGCGACTATCGCGGCGCAGCCGCAGCGTCGACCAAAGCAGCCGCGTTGGCGCCAGATCGGCTCGATGTAAAAATTGTTGATGCCGAATGCCGCATGTTTGCGGGCGATGTGGCAGGGGCACTTGGTCTGCTTGACCATGTTGCTGCTGCTCCGGAGGCTGGCGAGGAAGACCTCAAACGTACCTCAGCCCTTCTCACCCAACTGGGCCGCCATCAAGGCGCCTATGACTGCGCCAAGACTGTAATGGCCATATCCGGCAACAGGTCAAACAGCCGCTATTTGGTTGCCAGTACAGCAATAGCCGTTGGAAAAATGGAGGAGGCTGAACGCTTATTAGATGAGGTGATTGCCGAGACCCCCGGCGAGGGCGACGTCTACTATAATCGCGCTGGCTTAAGGCGGCAGACCAAAGAGCGTAACCATATTACAGCGACCATGAAAGCCTTGCTGAAATTACCACGCGGTGACCATGGTGAAGCACCGCTGTGCTACGCTCTCGGCAAGGAACTTGAGGACGTCGGTGACCATCCAAAAGCGTTTGCCGCCTTTTCACAAGGCGCAGCCGCCCGGCGCAAGCAGCTCAGCTACGATGTCAGCACCGACGTGCAAGCAGCGCAGGGCATCAGGGAAACCTTTAATGCATCATGGGCGGCGCAAACGCCTGACGGCAATGATATATCCGGTCCAATTTTCATCCTAGGCCTGCCGCGCAGCGGCACCACATTGGTGGACCGCATTGTCTCCGCCCACAGCCAGGTCACCAGTCTCGAAGAAGTCCATGACTTCGCCTATGCCGTGATCCGCGCTGGCTTCCCTGCAGCGAGCAAAGAGGTCTTGATGGCCAATGCAGCCAAAGCAAATATGGTATCGCTCGGCGAAGAATACTGGACAGCACTTGAGGGCTACGCAGAGCCTGGCCCACATTTTATCGACAAAACCCCAGCGAATTTCCTCTATCTTGGGCTCATCGCCAAAGCCCTTCCGAAGGCCAAAATTATTCATGTAAAGCGCCATCCATTGGCCGCATCCTACGCCATGTTCAAGACGCTGTTTCGCATGGGCTATCCCTTCTCTTACGACCTGCAGGACGTTGCCCAGTATTATGTTGCCTATCACAGACTGATGGCGCACTGGCATGCAGTATTTCCGGGCCGGATTTTGGACGTCCAGTATGAAAGCCTGGTGGATGACCAAGAGGCTATCTCTCGCGAAATCATCGCGCATTGTGGTCTTGGGTGGGAAGATGCCGCCTTGGACTTCCACAAAAATGCTGCCCCCTCCGCAACGGCCAGCGCGGCGCAAGTGCGCCAGCCCATCTATCGCAGCGCCCGGGACCTGTGGCGGCAGCACGCAGCGGGCCTGGCGCCAGCGCGCGCAATTTTAGAAGAGAATGGGATCCCATGCGCTTAGCTTTCCTATGCCTATTTTTACTCCTAGCGCAGCCCAGTGCAGCGCAAACCCTGTTCTCAGAGGACTTTCAAGATGGTGATGCCAATGGCTGGACGGCAGGCGGTAAGGGCGATGTGCAAATCACCAACTATCAAGGCAACTACTCCCTGCGCATAACGCGCAGCGCCTTTGCTGCCATTGGGCTTAATGTTCAAGGGCCAGACGAACTCGCCATCTCCGTCTCCTTTGCCGCTGCTGAGCTGGAAAAGAAAGATGCATGCCGCGCCGAAGCCTCCAATGATGGCGGCAAGACGTGGCAAGTGTTGCATGAGATTAAGGATGGCGAGGATGATGGTTTCTCGCTCTACACCGGCGGTGGGCGCATCAAATCCCCGCAGGACGCTCCCCTGTTCCTGCGGCTGCGCGCTGATGCCAATGGCGATAATGATACCTGCTGGGCTGATAACATCACCATCAGAGCTGTCCAGCCGCGCAAGGCCTCGGCCAAGCCGGCAGGACCGCGCGTCGATTTAGATCTCGCCTTTTTGACCGGCAGCGCAGCTTTGCAGGCTCCAGTTCCCATGGCTGCCTTTGCGCCCGCTTTGGGCACCGGTCCCGCCAAGGCGACACTTGAAGGCGCGCTGACATTCGCGCCGGCGACATCGGCGCCGGGTTTTGCCGTGCAGCGCGACCGCTTCAATTTTCTTGTCAATGCCCTGGAGGGCTTGACCTATCCGCCTGGATTTACGCTAGATTTCGTCCAGGTCGGAGATCGCCTCGTACCATCGGAGCGTGGCCTCATTCGGACCGATAATAAAGCTTGGGACATCATCGTGGATGTGGGCCGCATTTGGCAGGAAGACGATGATGGTCCCTTCAGCCGCGCGGCAATCCCTTTCGCCCTCCAAGAGCGCAATGCCAATTGCACGCACAATGGCGTCATCACGTTCCTGATCGACACAGACGGGAAAATTTCTCGCGCAGTTTATCAAATTAGCAGCGAAACATGCGCCTATTTTCAATATGATATGTGGGGCATGGCCAAGATGAGCCTCAGGCCAGCTGCATTCGAGGGTGCTGAAAATCTTCGCGCCGCCTACAAAGCGGAGGGAGCAGCGCGCATGCCTGCAAAGCCTTTCTCGGCCATAGCGGAGGACCACCCGGACTTAGACATCGCGGCGTTTGCAGCGCCGGAAGATATTTCGACCGAACATCTCTCAACTTTCGGCCTTATCATCGATGGCATCCACTATAGGGGCGGCTGCCAAACACGGCATGGACCATATCCTTTCTGCGAAGAAATGGCGCTGCCGTCCTATTCTACCTCCAAATCAGTCTTTGCCGGTCTTGCACTCATGCGTCTGGAAGCGCTCTATCCGGGTGCGTCGGACGCTCTGATTGCCGACTATGTGCCCCAATGCGCCGCCACCGGCTGGGACGACATTACATTCAGCCATGCGCTCGACATGACTACCGGCCGCTACAACAAATTGGGCGGCGAAGCGGACGAAAATGCCGCGGTTCGGGACGGCTTCTTCTTAGCGCCAGATCATGCAGACAAAATCAAACGGGCCTGCTCTATCTACCCCCGCAAGAGCGCGCCTGGGAAAACCTGGGTCTACCACACGACAGATCACTATGTGCTCGGCACGGCTATGCAAGCATATTTGAAATCAAAGATAGGCCAAACCGCCGACATCTATGACACGCTCTTGGTCGAGCCTCTCTGGACAGCTATGGCCCTTTCACCGGTGACAGGTAAAACCCGGCGCACGCGTGATGTGGTGAACCAACCTTATGTGGGTTGGGGCCTAACCTATTTGGCCGATGATGTGGCTAAACTCGCAGACTTCTTTGCTATCAAAAACGGCAAGATCGACGGCAAAGCAATGGTGGATATCAATCAAATGGCCGCTGCTATGCAAGAACGTGCTTTAGACCCAGGCCTACCAGCGCCGAGCAAAGGCTTGCGATACAACAATGGTGTTTGGGCCCTGGATGCAGCGCGTTTTGCAGGCTGTAATAGCCCATTATGGGTCCCCTTCATGTCAGGCTTTGGCGGTATTTCCATCGTCATGATGCCCAATGACATGCTGTATTATTATGTTAGTGATAATTATGAGTTCGTGTGGGCTCGGGCCGTAACTGCAGCCAATGCTTATCGATCTATGTGTGCCTCATGAGCGCGCCCAATCGCCGCGTCTGGACAGTGCCCCCAGATAGCCTCTTGGCCGCCGTTTTCTTAGCCTTCCTAGCCACCGCAGGCCTCTTCTACGTCAACATTATGGCGGCCATTGTTGATGGACTTGTCACAGGCATGGGCATGAGCGAAGCAGCAGCGGGAAACATTGGTTCCGCCAATATTTATGGTGCGGCGGCAGGCGCTCTTGCATCCGTTGCTGTTGTTAAACGCGCACCCTGGCGACCCATGGCAGTCGCATCGCTGATAGCGCTTATCATCATAGATATCCTCTCTATTGGCATCGCCTCCCCGTTGCCGCTCCTCGCCATGCGGCTCAGCCATGGTTTGGTGGGCGGCTTTTTGGTAGGTGTTGGCTTCGCTGTCATTGCGCGTACTGCAAATCCCGACCGCAGCTTCGGGATGCTGCTCTTTGTGCAGTTTGGTCTTGGCGGCCTTGGCGTTCTCTTCTTGCCACGCTTGGTGCCCATCTACGGAACCCAGGCGCTGTTTTTGGCATTGGCCGCCTTTTCATTGGCTACATTGGCGATGGTACCATTCTTGGGCCGGTATGAAGCTAAGGCAATTGGATCTGATGAGAAAAATGGCAGCGATTTGCTGCTGCCGCTCGGTCTAACACTGCTCGCCATCTTTCTATTTCAAGCTGCAAATATGGGCCTCTTGGCCTTCATTATCCGATTGGGGCTAAGCTATGGCCTAGAACGCGGTTATGTAAGCCTCGCGCTAGGCCTTGCGACGTGGGTTGCCTTGCTGGGGCCACTGGCTGTCATGGTGCTGGGTGCAAAGATTGGCCGCGTTTGGCCGCTAATTATAGGCATGGCCATCACCCTGGGCGGCACGGGATTCTTTCACCTGAGTGGCCAACCATGGGCATATCTGTTTGCCAATTGTGCGACCGGCATCACCTGGGGCATGGTGATTGCCTATCTACTTGCCATGACAGCAGATTTTGATCGTGCCGGGCGCTTATCCGCTTTTGCCGGCTTCATATCAAAAATGGGCTTAGGCAGCGGTCCAGTTGGCGCCGGTTTTCTTTTGTCAGCAAATCTTGGCTTTGGAACTCTCATCAATATGGCCCTTGCGGTTTTGGCGGCCAGTGCGGTTGTCATGCTCTATCCGGCGTTGATCCTGGACCGCCGTAAAAATCATGACTGATATCTCATAGAAAATCGAATGGTTGTACGACGAACACTCACGCGGTTGATTGGGGCTTTGGGCACCCTAGCTCTTGGATCTTGAGGCCCAGTTGTCATAGCCTATCTTTGTGTTTCAAAGACTGCCAAAGAGAACTTTATTGAGCGGAAGAACGCAATAAACAATCGCTTAGGATAAGGATTATGTCCGCCTACATTATCGTGAATTGCAACATCAAGGATGCTGAAAAGTTTGCAGAATATGGGTCCAAAGCCGGAGCAACATTCGCACCTTACGGTGGAAAGCTGATCAAGAGAGGTAAACTGCAAGGAACCCTGTCTGGAACGCCGGGTGCAAGTGTCACGGCTGTATTTGAGTTTTCAGACGCGGACGCTGTGCAGGCTTGGTATCAATCTGATGACTATCAAGCCTTGCTGCCGTTACGATCAGAAGCCTGTGACATGAACATCTCGGTCTACGTCGATTAGCTAAAAGCCCAACTTTCAGGCAGAAGGCGTCCAAATATCGTCAAAGCGGCCTGGGTTCGATCCGGGTGGCCATTGGAGGTTTGGCACCAGGTCCGTGGGTAGGCGGCTTTGGCCGTGCTTTAGAGCATTTTTCGTTCAAAAAGGTTCATTTGACCAAATCTGGTTTTTTTGCTGGGTAGGCGCGCGCGACGCAGCCAGCGGGAAACGAAGACTGGCCTTAAGGGTGTCTCCCAGACGCTTTTGGGGTGCGTTGCGCCCTTTGCCCGATGCGCCGCATCGCGCTGCAGCACGCGCCTGCCCCAAAAGCGTCTGGGAGACATCAAATGCCCCTTTTTGAACGAAAAATGCTCTAAGACCTGATGCAAGAGTTTATGTTGAAAGAGCACGCACGGTCAAAGCTAGTCCTCAATCAGCGCCTTAATGCCTGTGCCGCCTGGCATGGGTTGGCCCGCTTTTGCGTCCTTTAGTGCAGCTAAAGCAGCATTCGCCGCCGCAGTGATGGCTGTGGCCGGGTAGAGCATAATGGCATAGCCGACGGCTTGGAGGGCAGCAGGGCTGGAGACTTCGGTCTTGGCTGGGTCTAGAACGTTGTAGAGCGTTGGTTGGCCAGCACCTAGCGCGGCATGAAACGCGTCCATATCAGCTTTCTTGGTCATGCCTTCGACAAAGACCACATCGGCGCCAGCGTCTTTGTAGGCGACTGCCCGTTCAATCGCTTTGTCGACGCCTTCGGTGAAGACGGCATCGCTGCGGGCGCTGATGACGGTCTCATCGCTCATGCGCGCGTCGAGCGCGGCTTTGATTTTGCCGACCATGGTTTCCGTCGCGACGAGAGGTCGGTTGGCGACATCTGCCATGGATTTGGTGTTGAGCTGGTCTTCAATCTGGATGCCGCTGGCGCCAGCGCGTTCGAAGGTGCCCACACAGCGCGTCACATGGTGCGCGTTGCCAAAACCGGAATCGGCATCGACCATGATGTAAAGGTCGGTTCGGTCACGCACCCGGTCGCAGGCGAGGGCCATTTCCGTCATGGTGACGAGGCCAATATCTGGGCGCGCCAGTTGGCTAAAGGCAACGGCGCTGCCGGATAAGAACACGGCTTCAAAGCCAGCTTTGGCAGCGAGATGGGCTGTGAGGGCGTCGTAGATGCCAGGCGCGATAAGGATGTCTGGCCGAGCCAGGCGCTGTTTGAAACTCATGGGGCAATTACCAGTCGATGATTTGGCCAATATCAGCTGCGTCGGCGGCCGCCAGAGCGGCTTTGGCCCCGCACAGGTCTTGGGCAGTGACGCCGAGGGATTTATAGGCGGTAATCTCGCTGTCTGATTGGCGTCCTGGCGCTGCGCCGGATAGGACCGCGCCAAGTTCGCCGACGAGGTGATCTTCGCTGACCGCGCCTTCTTTGAGCGCGTTTATCCACTCGCCGCCTTGCGCATCTAGGGAGGGTTTATAGTCAGTGTACCAGCGGCTGCGCACCACGGTTTCAGTATCAACTTCCGCGCTGGTGGCGACTGCAGCGCCCACCATATTGATGTGCTGGCCAGGTTTCAGCCACGCACCTTTGAAGATGGGCGTTGGGGCTGACGTCAGCGTGCAAATCACATCTGCTTCGGCGCAGGCGGCTCCAGCGTCCTCTGCCACGTCGAAGGCGACTCCAGGGATTTCCTTGGCTATCTCTGCTGCAAAAGCGCCAGCGCGCTCTGGCGCGCGGCCCCAGATCAGGAAGCGCTCAATAGGGCGGACGGCCAGCAGGGCCTTCACATGATGTTCCGCTTCTTCGCCATGGCCCATGAATAGCGCCGTCTTTGCGTCGTTGCGGGCCAGGGCATCTGTAGCAAGCGCCGTTGCCGAGGCTGTACGAATAGCGGTCAACCGGCCGCCATCGAATATGGCGATGGGCACACCGATATCGGCCCTAAACAGCACGACCATGCCCACATGGGTGCCATTGGGGTCGTCTTTCTCGCGGGGGAATTTGGAGACGATTTTGACGCCGAAATTGCGCTCGTCCCAGGTGTCGCCGGTCTCTAGATAGCCTGGCATGAGCCCCATTTTACCGTCTGTGTGCGGTACGCCCATAAATTGGCGCAGCGGTAACACAGCTTTTTCAGAGGAGACCGCCATCATAGCTGGGCGCAAGGCCTCAACGCAGGCAGCATGTGTGAGTGCCCGCGAGACGTCGGCAGCGTTGAGGACGCGGAGCTTCATGTCTTGTCCTTGTTGAGGATGCGCTGCGCTCGCGGCTTTTCACAGCGCATGGCCTCCATCACCTCTTGCACATTGTCTGGGCGCGAGAAGGGGTCTGGCATGGTCTCCTCGGCGGTGCCGGGTTTGCCGATGGCGCGAAACCAGGTTTCGAGGCCTGGGGGAAAGAAGACCCAGAAGAGCTTCATGTCCACATCGCCGGTGTTTTCTAAAAGGTGACGGGCATAGCGGCCAAACAGGATGGTTGTGCCAGGTACCACGTCATAAACATCAGTCTCGATTTCGCAGACGCCGGTGCCTTCAAAAACGTAGATCAGCTCGTGGTTTTGCTTATGCCCATGTTCGCGCACCATGCAGCCAGGCGGCAGCACTTGGATGCCGCTGGAGAAGCCATCATAGGGCATGTTGCTTGGTTCGAATTTGAGCGTCACGTGGCCCCGGCTTGGCTCAGGCTGCCAGAGGACTTCGCCCTCCTGCGGGCCCATCACGCCCCACCAGGGCTTGGTGTGGTCCATTTTATTGTCGGTCATGCTTATGTTCCCAAGAGAAAATTCAAAATGGCAGGGGTGTAGGTGCCAGGCACCGCCTGCGGGGCGAAATGTCCGCCAGTCGGCAGAATTTCTAAGGCCGCGCCTGGAATCTCTCTAGCTATCTCTTCGCTGCGCGGGCGCGGCGTGATGGCATCATCCTCAGCGCAGATAACAAATGTAGGCACGCTGATCGTCCCAAGCTTGGCCTTCAGATCATGCTGTAAAATCGCTTCAATGCGCCCGCGCTGGGTTTTGAGGCTTGGCACCTGCGCTGGACCGCCGCCGCTGAGGAGCTGCGGGGTCTCCATCACATACCAAGCGGGAAAGCCGCGCAGAGCGCCATCGATGGTGTAGGCCTTCGGGTCACCTGTTTCGAGGCGCCTCAGCCGTAAATCAAACAGAGCGCTGAAGTAGGCGCTTGGCTGGGACCAGCTGGCGCTGAGCACCAGTTTGTCCAGTCGGTCAGGATGGTTAAGGGCGATGTATTGGCCTATGGCACCGCCGGTGGAATGGCCCACTAAGCTTGCCTTTGGCACCTCATAGCGGTCCATTAGGCTCAGCACATCCTCCGCCATCTGCGCGATAGAGAACGGGCCTTCATAAGCGCTTGAGGCGCCCGTGCCGCGATGGTCGTGCAAGATGAGGCTGAAATGCTCCGATAGCGGCGCAATCTGCTTCGTCCAAAACTCAGCCTGTCCGCCAAGCCCAGCGATGAGCAAAAGCGGCGGACCGTTGCCAGCTTTTGCAGCTGCAAGCTGATAGCTGCCAAAGTCTTCTGTGTGCAGCGCTGGCATGGCCATGCGGGCTGCTCCTTCCTCTTCTTTCGAATGCGCCCCTATATGCATGTGTAGGCGCGGAAGACCAATCGAACTGGCCCATAGAGATATAAATTCTACTTATAGCTTATGGCGGTCATTCTATTTGCATTTATGGCCAGCCTAACCCAACTGAACGTTTCCTGGGACCTGCGAGCATGGAGCTAAGGCAATTGCGTCATTTTATTAGCGTGGCTGAATGCGGTACGTTCTCGCGCGCATCCGAGGCACTGCATTTAACGCAGCCCGCGCTGACCCGGAGTATCCAAACGCTTGAGGACGTGGTCGGCGCCCAGCTGTTTACGCGCGTGCCGCGCGGTGTGGCTTTGACGCCTGCTGGCGATACCCTGCTGCGCCATGCCAAGCTGATGGTCAATCAAGCCTCTGCGGCGAAGGAAGAAGTGGCAGCCTTGGAAAAAGGCACTGCAGGACAGCTCGAAATTGGCCTTGCGCCCATGTTCTCAGCCACCATCATTCATGACGTGCTGACAGCGCTCAATCAAGAGTTTCCAGGCCTGTCGTTCCGAGTCACCTCGGCCTTGTTTTCAAACCTATTGGCGGGTCTGAAGGACGGGACCTTTGATGTGGTGCTCTCTAACATCCCACCAGCCTTTGATGCGCCGGATTTAGAAGCACATGCCTTGTTTAATACCCGCTCCTTCATTCTAGCGGGCGCGTCCCATCCGCTTGCAAATGAAAAACATGTTTCCGCTGAAGCTTTGCAGCAGGCCACTTGGGCGGTGGTGGAGCAAACCGCTGGCGGGGATGCGTTGCCGCAGGTGGCGCAGGCCAATGGCTTCAGCATTGATACGCCAGCGGTCTCGACCAACTCGCTCTCTCTTCTCAAAACACTGCTGCTGTCCGGCAAGTTCTTATCGGTCCTGACGGAGCATTGGATTGCCGAGGAGTTGGCTGCTGGCTCCATCAAGCGCTTGGCGACGGACGGGACCCCCTTAGTGCGTACTGCTGGCGTCATCACCCGACGAACGCCAAGCCGGGCCGCCTCAGCGCAGCTCTTTTTAGAAAAAGCCAGAACATTTGCACAAGGAATGCCAGCGTGAGCCAGTTTGACGTCATTATTGTAGGCGCTGGCTCTGCCGGCGCGGCCTGCGCCTATCGTTTGGCCAATGCGAACCCCCAGCTCACCATTGCGCTGGTAGAGGCAGGTGGGCGCGATTGGCATCCCTATATCCACGTGCCTGCTGCGATTGTGAAGTTGATTGGTAGTCCGAAAGTTGATTGGGGCATCCAGGCCGACCCAGACCCTACGCGCGGCGGAAAAGTGGACTTATGGCCAGCTGGCAAAGTGCTTGGCGGCTCATCATCCATCAATGGCATGCTCTATGTGCGCGGCGCAGCCCATGACTATGACCGCTGGGCCGCTGATGGCTGTGACGGATGGTCCTTTGATGACCTTTTGCCTTTGTTCCTCGACTTGGAAGCCAGCGAGGTTGGCGGCTCAGACCTACGTGGCAAAACTGGTCCTCTGAGCATCCAACGGCTGCGGTCAACCCATCCGCTTGCAAGCGTGTTTGTTGATGCAGCCCTCAATGCAGGGGAAACGTTCAACGCTGACTATAACGGCGAAAGCCAAGCAGGTGTGGCCTATAGCCAAGCTACCCAAAAGCGAGGCCAGCGCTTCAGCGCCGCGCGGGCGTTCCTTTGGCCGGGGCGCAAGCCGAGCAACGTGGCGTTGTTTGTCAATAGCCCCGTCACCAAGCTCAAAATAGAGAATCAGCGCTGCAGCGGCGTTGCCTTGGCCGATGGAACCAGCATTTCAGCACCGCAGACTGTTATTTCCACTGGCGCGATGGGGACGCCAAAGCTGCTCATGCTGTCGGGCATTGGACCAGCGGCCCAGCTAAAAGAGCACGGCATAGATGTGGCGGCAGACGTGCCAGCAGTGGGACAAAATCTGCAGGACCATCCGGAAGCCATGGTCGGTTATGAAGTGCGCGAGCGCACCTACAATATGGAAATCAACAGCTGGCGTGTTGGGCTGCATGCCGTGCGCTGGGCGCTGACGGGCCGGGGCCCTGCCACGAGCCCCTATCCCCATGCGGTTGCGTTCCTAAAGTCTGATAAGGCCTTGAAACATCCGGATATTCAAGTGCAGCTCGGCCCCTATGCCTTCTCCTTTGATGAGAATGGCGTGGTGCCCTACCACAAGCCTGCCGTCTCGGCGGCGGTCAACATCTCCTATCCTAAAAGCCGGGGTGAAGTGCGGCTGCGCGATGGGGATTGGCGCTCAAAGCCTATCATTGATCATGGCATGTTCTCTGACCCTGATGACATGGACCTCATGATCAAAGCCTGCCAGCAGGTGCGCCAGATTTTCCAAACCGCGCCCTTTACAGAGCATTCTGAGGGCGAGCGCCTGCCCGGGGAAAATATTCAAACAGCGGATGAATGGGCTGACTACATCCGCCAGGTGGCTTTCCTCGGCTACCATTCTTGTGGAACAATGCGGATGGGAGACAGTCGACGCCAAGACGTAGCGGTCGCAGTGGATTTGTCGGTCAAGGGGATTGATGGTTTGAAGGTCGCCGATGCGTCCGTCATGCCAGACCTGATTAGCGGCAATACCAATGCAACGGCGATGGTCATCGGGATGAAGGCAGCCGACATTCTCGCAGAAGAGTTTAAAGGGAAATTAGCAGCATGAGCGAAGCAGACCCAGATATGATGCAAGCGGTAGAGGCGGGCAAAGAGCGCGTTGCCGGTGATGAAATCGACGGTGTTGGCAAACAGTATTTTGACAATGTCGTGATCGACAATCTGATGGATGCCTTCTTAGAGCTTTCTGCAGAAGTGTGGACCATCAAGGATCGTAACATCGTGCTTGAAACGGTGCTCAGCGATCTTTTGAAGGCGCAAGGCAAAGACTCCGACATCAATGCGCTGATTGAAGCCTATGAACCCAGTGATGAGATCAAAGCGCTGCGCAAAGGCGAGCGCTCAAAATTCATTGCTTCCGTTTTCGCCAGCTTTAGCCGCCGGCCCGTATAACTCGATTTAGGAGAGAGACCCATGCTTAGAGGCAATGATGGACTAACGCCCCGCACCAGCACCCTTGCGGATGAAAGCTATCTCGATTTTGTGGAAAGTTTCCGCATGATTGCAGGCTATGGTGTTTATCCCAAAGTGGCGGCTGTCGGCGACAAACTGGTTGAGGAGCAGCTTGGCTCTTTAGACCCGGACCTAGACCTGGGCGCTGTCAATGACGTGTTTAATTCCACCGCCATCGCTAAGACCTGGCAGCGCGTTATGCGCACGCACCAGGAAATGAACTGGCGCCGTGTGCGGGACAGCTTCGCGCCGTTTGAAGCGCAAATCTTGCAAGAGATGGAAGACGCGAAAACCGCTGGACCTGGCAAGATCGTGATCGATCCTGACTTTGTGACGCCGGATTATGCCCGCGAAGAGATTCACTTGATGCCTGGCGGCTATACCGACCACCCGCTGGCCGGCCTCATCTACCACTATGGCACGAAGGTCTTCTACACGGGCATGAACGATCAGGACGAGGTTCATGTGGAACTGGCCCAGACCATGACACCGCCGGAAGGCAAGTGCGAGAAAATCCTCGATATCGGTTGCTCTATCGGTCAAGCGACCATGCAGCTGAAAGACCGCTTCCCAGACGCTGAAATTTGGGGCCTGGAAGTGGGAGAGCCCATGGTGAAATATGCGCACTATCTCGCCACCCAGCGCAATATTGACGTGAACTTCATTCAAGCGCTTGCCGAAGACATGCCGTTTGAAGACGGCGAGTTTGATGCGGTTCTGGCTTATATCATCTTTCATGAAGTCCCAGTGCCGGTCATCAGTGGCATCGTTGAAGACGTTTTCCGCGTGCTGCGCCCGGGCGGCACCTTCTCGGTCTTTGAGTTCCCATCAGCGAGCCAAAATCTGCCGCCAAGCCAGCGGTTCATGATTGATTATGACTCCAAGAACAATTGCGAGCCCTATTCGCCTGGCTTCGTCTATGCGGACTTCCACAAAATCTTGAAGGACGCAGGCTTTACCATTGAGAAGGGGCCGACCAACTCGAACCCATTCTTGCAAACCCTCGTTTGCACCAAGCCTGCCTAAGGCGCTGTCATGACAGCAATGCCAAACATCAAGCCCGGCCTCGAAGCGCTCATGAGAGCCCTCGGGGCCGAGGCGGTTATAACCGACAGCGAAACCTGCGCGATCCACTCCCAAGATGTTTATCGGGAGGCGGAGCCTGTGGACGCAGTCGTTCAGCCGCAAGATAAAGACGCGCTCAAAAAAGCCGTTGGCATTGCTACGCAGCACGGATTGGCCATTTTTCCCCGCGGTGGTGGCTATTCCTATTCAGACGCGTATCTGCCAAGCCGCCGTGGCAGTATTTCCCTTGATACCTCCAAGGTGAACCGCATCATCGAAATCAATGCCGAAGATGGCTACGTGACCGTGGAAGCGGGATGTACCTGGAAAGTGCTAGATGATGCCTTGGCGAAAGAGGGCGTCCGCGGTGAATTCTGGGGCCCACTGTCTGGCCACTTTGCAACCATCGGCGGGTCTATTAGCCAGGGCTCTTTGAGCTTAGGCACCGGCAAACACGGTGTTTCCTCCGAAGCCGTCCTCGGTATGGAAATCATCAAGGCCGATGGCACAAGCTTTCACACGGGCTCTGATGGCCAAGCCGGCAAATCCCCATTTTTCCGTAACTACGGCCCGGATCTAACCGGTCCGTTCTGCGGTGATGCGGGCGCGCTTGGCATTAAAGCAACGGTGACGCTGCGCCTTCGCCAACGGGCCAAGCTCACCCAAGGCCTGTCCTTCGGCTTAGCCGATTTTGATTCTGCCGTGAAGGGCATGAACGCCATTGCAAAGACCGGCAGGGTTACCGAGAGCTTTGGCTTTACCCGCTATGCCATGGAAGCGGCTCTTGTCAGCCCCGGTTTATGGCATGACCTTAAACTCATGTACGCGGTGGGCCGGGCGTCGAACGGTTTCTTTGGCGGTCTTGGCCAAATGGTCCGCATGGCGCTGGCTGGACGCCGCTTTGCCAATCAAGCCCAGTTCTTTGCCCATGTGGTGGTCGAAGCTGATAATACCCAAGAGCTCAAAGGGGCGCTTAAAATCGTGCACGGCGCGGTGAAAGGTCTGGGCAAAGACTTGCCCAATACCATGCCAACAGTCATGCGCGCTGAGCCCTTCATGCCTTATGCTGTGGTATCCCCGCTTGGCCAGCGTCAGTTGCCGTTACATGGCATCTTGCAGTTTTCAAAAACCGTAGCCTTCCACGACGGTATGACGGCGCTGCATGAGAAATATGCAGACGACATCGCCAAATATGAGATCATCATTCCGGCCATGTTCTCTACTGTCAGCACGCATGGTTTCCTTTATGAGCCAGTGCTCTATTGGCCCGATAATGCCAATGACTTCCATAAGAAGTATTCTCCGCAAGAGATGATCGACGGCATGCGGCCTGAGCCGAATGTTGAGGCCCGTAAGGTGGTCGAAGCGCTGCGCTGGGAGATTGTTGACCTCATCCACAGCCATGGCGGTGTTCATCTGCAAATTGGTAAAACCTACCCCTATTTGCGCGACCGTACGGACGAGCAAATCACCTTGCTGAAGTCCATTAAGGCGCAAATGGACCCAGATGGTCTCATCAACCCAGGGGCCCTTGGCCTTGGCTAAGTGGACGGATGTCAACGCGGACCTTCCGGAAGGCGTAACGGTCCAGCGTAGCGGCGCGGGCGAGCCCATCGTGCTCATTGCCGGCAACGGCGGCGGCATTTCCTTTTGGGATGGGCTCGCTGCCAGCCTTGATGACTATGAGCTGATTGGGTTCGATTACCGCGGCGCACCCTTGCGTGCTGACGATGGCCACTTGTTTGAGACCGCCCGCCGCAAAGCCCAGGATTTGACAGGCATTCTAGATTCCTTGGGGCTGGAGAAAGCAATCATCCTCGGCCACAGCACCGGCGCGCAAGCGGCAATCCGCTTTGCTGCTGCCCATCCCGAGCGCATCAAGCACCTCATCATCTCTGGCGGCTATGCAGCGCCGCATCCGTTCATCACCGAATCCATGGGCTTGCGGAAATCTATTCTGCAAGACCTGGGGCCAGACGCCTTCATGCTCGACAGCTTGTTCCGCGCCATCCCGCCTGCGCATCTCTTCACCCAAATGGAAGAGCAGGGCGCGGATGGGATTTTAAGCTTCCGCCAGGCGCCTGATGTTGAGATTGAGTCTGCGAGGATTGATCAAATCATTGAAGGCGATGTGTCCGCCTTTTTAGCTGACCTGTCTGTGCCGACTTCGGTGCTCCATGCCCGCAATGACAGTGTATTTCCGTTCGCTTTAGGCGAAGCGTTGGCGGAGGCGATTGAAGGGGCAAACCTGATTGCCATTGAAGAGGGCAGCCATTTGGCGCCCATCCTGGCGCCGCAGAGCTATGCAGCCGCTGCCCGCCAGGCCTTAGGATAGTCATTATGACCGAACTTGCCATTGTAGGCGCCGGTATCGGCGGCCTGGTTGCAGCCCTTGCGTTAGCTAAACGCGGTGTGAAGGCCAAAGTCTATGAACAAGCCCCAGCCCTTGAAGCTGTTGGTGCTGGTATCAGCCTGACGCCGAACGCGTCGCGTGTGCTTGAAGGCTTGGGCCTCTATGATTTTCTGATCGAGAATGCCGAGCAACCCTCTGCTAATCTCACACGCCATTATAAGACCTGGGATTTGCTGATTGATATTCAGCGTGAGGATGCCCGCGGCGAATATGGCGCACCATATTATCAAATTCACCGCGCGGATTTGCATACCGCCTTGGTAGATGCGCTTGAAGCTGGGGTCCCGGACTGCATTAGCACTGGTAAAGCGCTTGAACACATAGAGCAGGACGTTGGCGGAGCGCTCATGCGCTTTGCCGATGGCTCTGAGGCCAAAGCAGATATCGTTGTTGCGGCTGACGGGCTTCGTTCGGTGGTGCGCAAGCAGCTTTTCGATGCCCGTGCACCGCATTATTTGGGACAAATCGCCTATCGTGGCCTCGTGCCGCGCGCGTCTCTTGACCCTACTTGGCATAGTGATGAATCGCAGAATCTGATTGGGCCTGGCGCGGTCTTTGTCAGCTACCCGGTGTGCCGCGGCGAAGTCATTAACTTTGTCGGTCTTGCGCAGACGGACGCTTGGGTCGATGAAGGCTGGTCTACCCCGGCGACGAAGGAAGAAATTCTAGAGCGCTATGAAGGCTGGCATGAAAGCGTCGCCGACATGGTGAACGCCGCCCCTGAAGGCGCGCTGCGCAAATGGGGCCTGTTTGGGCACCATCCACTCCCAGCATTTTGCAAAGGTTCGGTTGCCCTGTTGGGCGATGCGGCGCATCCCATGCTGCCGTTCTTTGGCATGGGCGCAGCGATGGCCATCGAGGATGGAGCCGTCTTGGCCCGTTGCCTGACTGAGCTTGGGAAACCGTCTTTGGCGCTCAAACACTATGAGCGCTTGCGCATGCCGCGCACCCATATGGTGCAATCGGAATCAGCAAAGGGCGGTGAACGCCTGCAAAGCGCTGACCCGGACGCCATGAACCGCATGACTGTGCGCAACGAGGATTCGCTTGGCCTATTTCACTATGACGCCTTGCACATGACACTTGACCTATAAGGCCTATGCATAGGCGCGCTATAAATTCGCATTAGAAATTATAGCAGGATTGATCCACATCATTGCACATGAGATTTTGGAGACTTTGCCATGCCGTTTAATTCTGAACCTTTGAGGCCCATCACGGATGCCGAGCGCGAAGCCTATGAGCGCGACGGCGTTGTTGTTCTGCGCGAGGTGTTTGATCCAGAGTGGCTCGACAGCATGGCGGACAATGCGCGCCGGATTTCGGTTGACGGGGAAGACCTTGGCCTGCTGCCGTCCGTCCCGGGGCGCTATATGTCCCGCGTGCTGCCAGAGTTCCGCCGGTTTATCTTTGACTCTCCTTTAGCGCAGGCTGCTGCCCAAACCATTGGCTCGTCAAAAGCCACCTTCTATTTTGATGAGATCTTCGCCAAGCCGCCGAAATCCGATTCCAAAACCATCTGGCACTGCGACCGCATGGGCTGGCCGGTGTCTGGCGAAATGGTGCCGTCTATTTGGATTCCGCTTCATGATGTGACTGCAGAGAATTCGCTGGAGTTTGTCCTTGGCAGCCACACGCAGAAAGTCCCTTATTGGCTGTTTGGGCCAAACGCGCGGAAGATGATCAAGCCGGAGGACCGGGCGAGCCACCCGAACGAGGAAAAGCTGCGCGCGGATCCCAACAACACCTTCAAAAGCTGGGCGCTGAACAAAGGGGATATGATTGTCCTCCACCCCCGCGTCCTGCACTTCTCTTCGGGCAATACTGCGGATGATTGGCGCATTGCGCTCTCTATCCGCGTCTTCGGAGATGATATCCGCTGGCAGCCCAGCCCTGAGTGCATCAACCTGGCCGGTGTTTGCTTTGATGAAATGGTGCCCGGTGAAGTCCCCGCTGGCCCCTGCTTGCCGCTCTTATGGTCCGAAACCGGTGAGCGCGATGGCGATGCCCACTTCCCCACCGGCTTTGCCACCAGCTGGAGCAAGGAGCGTCAAGATACGGTCAACGAGGACGCGCTGTTTAGCAAGATGCTTCAGGATCAGCTTAAAAAAGCCAGCTGAACTTTTTAGTCCTCCCCAGTTCTGGGGGAGGATTTAGGAGGGGGTTTTGCACAGAAGCTTATGGCAGTGGTTGTGAGATATACACTTGACGCCCCCTCCCTAACCCTCCCCCAGACCGGGGGAGGGGATAGAGCTATGCCGGTACGGGCTCTGCGTCTGCTTGTGGTAATGCTGTGCCACCAACCACTTCCCGATAGGGCGCAAGGCCAGTGGCTAGCACTGTTGCGCCGAGCAAAATCAGAACAGGCAAGATGATTGCGAATGCCAGACCCAAGGTGTCGCCGCCGCCAAGCACATAGTCGGAAAACGCTGTGACAGCGATAGGGCCAACGCCGTAGCTGAGCAGGTTGGCTACAAACAGATAGCCCGCAACCATCTGCGCGCGCATCCGGTTTGGGGAAATGAGCGGCAGTGCTGCTGTGCCGACGCCAAAGGGTAAAGCGCCCAAAAAAAGCACCGGCGCCAGGCACAGTAAGGAGAGTGTTGCTGTCGGCATAATGCCAAAACCAATGGCAAAAGGCGTCATGCAAATCGCAGCGTAGATCGGTAAACGCAGATTGGCATCATTGATGCCTTTGGCAATCATGCGGTTACACACCCAGCCACCAAAGGTCATGCCGCTAAAGCAAAACAAGATCACCATGGGCCCAAAAAACCGACCAACATCCTCAGGACCCCAGCCATAGGTGCGGATCAGGAATTCAGGCACCCAGCCTGTTACCGCATAGAGCCCTGCGGCAAAGAGGGTCAGGCCAACATAAATGGCGAAAATGACCCGCCAGCGCGACTTCATGAAACTGCCGACCTCTGCCAGGGACGGTGCGGCTGCGCCAGCGCTTTCGTCGCCAGCGGTTGAGCGCCGGACTGGCTCCCGCACAAAGAGCATTAGCGCAACGATCACTAGGCTTGGCAAAGAGACCATGATGAACGTCATTTGCCATGGCTTTAGCGTGCCAAGAATGCCGAGGCTTTGCGGCCCTAGGCTAGTCAGCCAAGCAATCAGTTCTCCGCCGGCGATAAGCGCCACTCCGGACCCGAGAAAACTGGAGCCCGTAAAGACGCTGACCGCTGCCGATAGGCGTTCCTTAGGGAAATAATCCCCAATCATGGAATAGCCGCCTGGCGTTAAGGTGGCTTCACCAACGCCAATCAGCATGCGGGCAACAAACAGGCCGACAAACGTTGCCACCAGGCCGCTGGCAAATGTCGCCACCGACCAACACAGAATACCCCCGATGATCACATATTTGCGATTCCCAGCATCGGACAGCCGCGCAAGG
>ERZ1740067.1000-NODE-1000-length-20805-cov-7.823711_pt1 | contig 20805 bp, 19 predicted proteins | sample MGYA00581736_ERZ1740067 | MGnify/ENA primary metagenome ERZ1740067 (study PRJEB43018, sample SAMN04849236) | marine metagenome | isolation source: floating plastic debris | place: Pacific Ocean | collected 2008-08-27 | study: EMG produced TPA metagenomics... | reverse complement strand
GCGCTGGACGTCACCATTCAGGCCGAAATCCTCGCCCTCATCGACCGGCTCAAGCGCGAGACGGGCACCGCTGTTATGTTCATCACTCACGACATGGCTGTGGTGGCCCAGATGGCCGACCGCGTGGTGGTCATGTTCCGCGGCAACAAGGTCGAGGAGGGCACCGTCGAGGAGATCTTCGAAAACCCGCAGCACCCCTACACGCAGGCCTTGCTGGCCGCCGTGCCCAAGCTGGGCGAGATGCGGGGCAAGGCCGCGCCCGAACCGATGAAGCTGCTGGGCCGCGACCAAGCCGCAATCGCGCCGATCCCGGGCACGGGCGATGTTCTGCTCGAGGTTACCGGGCTCACCACGCGCTTTCCCGTCAAGGGCGGTTTCTTTCGGCGGCTTGTCGCCAATGTCCACGCGGTAGAGGATCTGTCCTTCACAATCAACAAGGGCCAAACGCTTAGCCTTGTGGGTGAAAGCGGCTGCGGCAAATCCTCGGCCGGGCGGTCCATCCTGCGTCTGGTGGAACCGCAATCGGGTCAGATCGTGCTGGATGGCAAGGACATCATGGCGCTGAACGACCGCGATCTGCGCGAGGCGCGGCGCGACATGCAGATGATTTTTCAGGATCCGTTTGCTTCGCTCAACCCGCAGATGCAACTGGCCGACCAGGTGGCCGAACCGATCCACAACTTCGGCACCCTGTCGGGCAGCGCCATTCAGGATCGTGTTGCGATGCTGTTTGACCGGGTCGAACTGCCGCGCAGCTTTATGCGCCGTTTCCCGCATGAGCTGTCAGGCGGGCAGCGCCAGCGGGTCGCCATCGCCCGCGCGCTGGCGCTCGAGCCCAAGCTGATCATCGCGGACGAGGCTGTGTCGGCGCTGGATGTTTCGGTGCAGGCGCAGGTGCTGAATCTGATGATGGAGCTGCAGGCCGATCTTGGCGTGAGCTATCTGTTCATCAGCCACGACATGGCAGTGGTGGAACGTGTCAGCCACTATGTTGGCGTCATGTATCTGGGCCGCATCGTGGAAATGGGACCGCGGGCGCGGGTCTTCGAAAATCCGCAGCACCCGTATACCCAAGCGCTGATGAAGGCTGTGCCTATCGCCGATCCGCGCCAGCGCAAATCGGAAAAAGACCTGAATTTCAAGCCGATACCATCACCCATTCATCCGGTGGATTATGTGGCGGCACCGTCCGAGTATAACGAGGTTGAACCGGGACACTTCGTGCTGACCACCGACAGCGGATACTAGGCCGATGCGGCTCACCCAGATTACACCGTTCGTGCCCTGCACATCGCTCGACGCACAAATCGGCTTTTACGCGGGCATCTTGGGTTTTGACGTCGGGTTCAGGGCGGACAATTACGCGTTTCTGCGGCGCGACGACGTGGCCGTGCGATTGATCGAGGTATGGGGTGACGTGGATCTGTCACATACCGAACGGCAGGGGTCATTCTATATCGACGTTCACGGGTTGGATGCGCTCTTTGCGGCGCTCAAGCCCAACCTGGATACCTTGGAAGCGGGGCGTGTGCGCGCGCCGTTTAATCAGGACTATAGACAGCGGGAGTTTCACGTGAGCGACGAGGACTGCACGCTCGTGTTTTTCGGAGAAGCGATATGACCGTGCGCCTCAACCCGCTTGAACTGATGACCCGGCTGATCCGCTTTCCGACCGTGAGCCGCGACAGCAACCTGCCGCTGATCGATTGGCTCGAGGACTATCTGTCGGATCACGGGATCACCTGTCACCGCCACTATCACCCGGATGGGAACAAGGCGGCGCTCTTTGCCCATGTGGGCCCTGAGGTGGACGGCGCCGTGGTTCTATCGGGCCACACGGATGTGGTGCCGGTAGATGGTCAGGCGTGGGATACCGATCCGTTCGACGTCGTGGCGCGCGATGGCAAATATTTCGGCCGCGGCACTTGCGACATGAAAGGGTTTGATGCGCTGGCCATCTGGACGCTGGTCGAGGCGCATTACGCAGGCAAATCCTGCCAACTGGCGCTCAGCTTTGACGAAGAGATCGGCTGCCTGGGTGCGCCGCCGATGATCGAGGCCATGGACGGCGTGGTGCCCAAGGGCGGCCCGGTGATCGTCGGCGAGCCGTCGATGATGAAGGCGGTGACCGGCCACAAGGGCGGGCAGGGGTTCGAAACCCATGTGGTGGGCTTCGAGGTGCACTCGTCCCTCCTGCCCAAGGGTGTCAGCGCGATCCTCGAAGGCGCGAAGATCATCGACTTTGCCAATCACCGCAACGCCGAGAATGCTGCGGCGGAACCATCCGCGCTGGCCGCGATGTTCGATCCGCCCTTTACCACCTGGCATGTGGGCAAGGTGTCGGGCGGGACCGCGCACAATATCACGGCGAAAGACTGCTGCTTCAACATGGGGTTTCGGGCGGTGCCCGGAGAGGATACGGCCGCGTTGAAGGAGGCTTATCTTGCCCATGTGGCCGAGATCGAGCGTGGCATGAAAGCGGTGCGCCCCGAGGCCCGCGTTGATATCAACATCACCTTTGCCGTGCCGCCGCTTGTGCCCGAAGAGGACGGCGTGGCCGAGACGCTGGTGCGCCGCATCACGGGCGACAACGGCACGCATGTGGTCAGCTACGGCACAGAGGCCGGTCAGTTTCAGGCGGCTGGCTATTCGGCGGTCGTGTGCGGGCCCGGCGACATCGCGCAAGCGCACCAACCCAACGAGTTCATCACCATCGCACAGTTCGAGGCGGGTCATGCGTTTATGCGTGATCTGTTGAAGCAGATTGCCTGAGGGGGCGTTTTCCGAAACGGAAAACGGCTGGAAAGCGACACGCTTTCCGATCTCTGAAACATCTGTCGTGACCTGGCCCGGGCCCGTGCCAGCAGAGGCGGATGTGGTCGTCATCGGCGGTGGCGTCGTGGGGGTGACCACGGCCCTGTTTCTGGCCCGCGCGGGGCAGCGCGTGGTGCTGCTGGAAAAGGGACGGATCGCGGGCGAGCAATCAAGCCGCAATTGGGGCTGGATCCGCCAACAGGGCCGTGACCCGGATGAGCTGCCGATCATGATCGAAGCCAATGCGCTCTGGCAGCAACTCGCGACCGAAACCAATGTGGACATTGGCCTGACCCAGGGCGGCGTCACCTATCTGGCCGAGAGCGACGCGGATATGGAACGCTACGCCGCATGGCTCACCCATGCGGAGACGTATGGCGTGGCGGCATCCCTGCTGTCGCGAACCGAGGCAGAGGCGCTGATCCCGGGCATGTCGCGCTGCTACCGGGGGGCGATGCACACCCGCACCGACATGCGTGCCGAACCGTGGGTGGCGGTGCCCGCGCTGGCGGGGATCGCCGCGCGGGCGGGTGCCACGATCGTTGAGCATTGTGCCGTCCGTGCGCTGGATATCGCGGCGGGCCGTGTCGCGGGTGTCGTCACCGAACAGGGCCGCATCGCGGCACCCGAGGTTGTGCTGGCGGGTGGCGCCTGGTCGGCGCTGTTTCTGCGCCGTCACGGGGTGGTGTTGCCGCAGCTGTCGGTGCGGGCAACCGTCGCGGCGCTGGATGCGGCACCCATGGCCTATGCGGGCGGGGCGGCGGACCGCCGAATTGCCTTTCGCCCGCGGGCGGACGGCGGATATTCGGTCGCGGCGGGCGGCTTTCACGAGCTGTTTGTCGGCCCGGACGCGTTTCGTGCCTTGCCCAAATTCCTCACTCAGTTGCGCGCCGATCCCTTTGGCACGCGGTTTCTGCCCGTCGCACCGCGCGGGTTTCCCGATGGCTGGGGCACGCCGCGCCATTGGTCGGAGGATGAGGCCAGCCCGTTCGAGGCGCAGCGGGTGCTGAACCCCAAGCCGAACATGGGCAAGGTCCGCAAGCTGCAGGCGGAGTTTGGCGCGCTGTTCCCTGCGCTGGGTGCGCCACGGGTCAAGGCGGCGTGGGCCGGGATGATCGATACGATGCCGGATGTCGTGCCCGTGATCGACCGTGTGCCCACCGTGCCGGGCCTGACCGTGGGCACGGGCATGAGCGGCCACGGCTTTGGCATCGGGCCAGGGGTGGGGCGCGTGCTTTCCGCTCTGGTCATGGGGCGCGATCCGGGCCATGATTTGGGGCGTTTCCGCTTTGACCGATTTTTCGACGGGACCCCGATGCGCCTTGGCCCCGCGCTGTGACAATAGGAGCATTCCATGCCGATCAAGAACCGTTTTGCCGACCTGCACGATGACATCACCGCCTGGCGGCGGGACATCCACGAACACCCCGAGATCCTGTTCGAGACGCATCGCACCAGCGCGCTGGTGGCGGAAAAGCTGCGCGCCTTCGGCTGTGACGAGGTGGTCGAAGGGATCGGGCGCACGGGCGTCGTCGGCGTGATCAAGGGCCGTGCCGACGGGTCGGGCAAGGTGATCGGCCTGCGCGCCGACATGGATGCACTTCCCATCCCCGAACAGACGGGCGTGCCCTATGCGTCCAAGACCGACGGCGCGATGCATGCCTGCGGCCATGACGGGCACACCGCCATGCTGCTGGGCGCGGCGCAGTACCTGGCGGAGACGCGGAATTTCGATGGCACAGCAGTGGTGATCTTTCAGCCCGCCGAGGAGGGCGGCGGTGGTGGCCGCGAGATGTGCGAAGACGGCATGATGGACCGTTGGGGCATCGACGAGGTTTATGGCATGCACAACTGGCCCGGGCGGCCCGTGGGCGAATTCGCGATCCGGCCCGGTGCGTTCTTTGCGGCGACCGATCTGCTTAATATCGAGTTCCAGGGCCGTGGCGGCCATGCGGCCAAGCCGCAAGAGACGGTGGATACAACGCTCATGGCGTCCCATGCGGTGACTGCGCTGCAAAGCATCGTCAGCCGGAACGCGGACCCGATTGACCGGGTTGTGGTGTCGATCACATCGTTCCAGACCTCGTCGCACGCGTTCAACGTGATCCCGCAAAAGGTCAGCATCATGGGGACGGTGCGCACCATGAGCGCCGAGATGCGGGACATGACCGAGCGCCGCGTCAACGAGATTTGCGAGGGGATCGCCAAGACCTTTGGCGGGGTGGCGCGGGTGGATTATCAGCGGAACTATCCGGTGATGGTGAACCATGACGCGCAGACCGAATTCGCGGCAGATGTGGCGCGGGCGGTGTCGGGACACTGCGCGGATGCGCCCCTGGTGATGGGGGGCGAGGATTTTGCGTTTATGCTCGAGGAGCGGCCGGGCGCCTACATCCTGATCGGCAATGGCGATACAGCGATGGTGCATCACCCGGAATATGATTTCAACGACGCGGCGATCCCGGCGGGGTGTTCGTGGTGGGCCGAGATCGTGGAACAGCGGATGCCGATTGCGTCATGATGTGAGGACGGCGTGTGACGCTCCCGCATGCGCGGGTCGCCCCACCCACCGTCCCTTCTAGGCGTTCAGCAGCTGACGGTAGATGCGGGTGATCGCGTCGGCTTCTTGCTGCAGTTGGAAGTTCGCGATAGCGTGCGCGCGCGCGGCCTTGGACCAGTCCGCGCGGGTGTTCGGCGCGTCCAGCAGCGTTGCGATGGCGGTTTGCAGGTCGGGGACCGATCCCGGGGCAATCAGCGTGCCGGTTTTGCCATCGGCCACAAGCTCCTCGAACGCGCCGACGCGGGTTGCGATCACAGGCGCGCCGCAGGCCATGGCTTCGAGCGGGGTGAGCCCAAACCCCTCCCAGCGTTGCGGCGCGACATAGAGGTCGAGCGCCTGGTAGAACCTGGGCGTTTCCCACACCGGCACTTCGGGCAGGAAGCGGATGCGGTCCGCAAGACCCGCCGCTGCGACCTTGCCCTGCAGATCTTGCAGGAAAGCGGCGTCCTTTTGCACCGCGCGGCCCATGACGATGGCTGTGGCATCTGGGTGGTTCGGCAGTACCGCCATCATCGCATCCACGAACACATCCGTGCCCTTGGACGTACGGATGCGTCCGAAACACCCCACCAGTGGCCCATCGGGCAGGCCGAGCGCACGTTTGACCGCAACACGGTCTGTCGCCGGGCAAAACGTGTCGGTGTCGATCCCGTGGTGGATCACGGTCGAGGGGCGTTCGAGGTAGCCGGCGGTTTTGGATGAGGTGGCAATCACCGCATCCATGCGCCGGATCAGCGCCTTGGACAGGCCCGTGTGGTGTCGTTGGCTGGCCGAGGTAAAAAGCAGGCGCAGATCCTTGCCCATGGCACGCAGGGCAAGGCCCGCGATCATCTCGACGTTGCGGCGGGCGTGCCAGACGCGCGGGCCGCTTGGCCCGCGGCGTGACATGGTGAGCAAGCGGCGCCAGCGGACGTTCGGCACATGGTCCGGCATCACGGGCGCACAGGCGGTGATCGCGATGTCCTGCGCCTGCAGGGGAACAAGGCGGACGACCGTCGACGTGACGCCCGACAGGCGGCGTTTGAAATTGGGGGCGATGACGTCGATATCGGCAAGATCAGGCATGGGCGGTCTCTTCGATCCCCGCCAGCGCATAAAGATCGCGCGCGATCTCCGGCAGGACATCTTCGCCGCCCTGTGCCAGCGGGCGGGCGCGGGCGGCGAGCTGTGCCGCTCGGCTCGGGTGCGTCAGAAGATCATGCACTTCTGTGGCGAGCGCTGCGGCATCCGCCACTTCGACGCCGGCGTCGGCAAGGCGGAAAGCCGCGTAGGCCTCGGCAAAGTTGGCGTAGCGCGGCCCGTGCAGGAGGGCGGTATGCGCGGCGGCGGGCTCGAACGGGGTATGTCCGCCGACATCGGAAAAGGAGCCGGCAAGGAACACGATGGGGCTGAGCGTATACCACAAGTCCATCTCGCCCATTGTGTCGGCAAGGTAGACCTGCGCGCCGTCGGCAAGTGATCCGCCGGTGCTGCGCTGCGCGACGGTGAGGCCTGCGTCGCGGATCAGATGCGCCACAGCGTCGGCGCGATCCGGATGGCGGGGGGCGAGGATCAGGCACAGCTGCGGGTGATCGCGCAGCAGCGTGGCATGAGCTGCAATCACCTGCGCCTCTTCGCCGGGATGGGTGGAGGCGGCGACCCAAACGGGCCGACCGGCCAAGGCCGCATGGGCGGTATCCAGCCTGCCTGCGTCCACCTGCGGCGCCGCGATCAGTGCCTTGAGGTTCGGACCGGTACGTGCCGTCGTCAGCCCCATGGCGCGCAGGTGATCGCGTGTGCGCTGGTCCTGACAATGTGCCTGCCGGACGCCGCGCAGGACGTAAGCCGTGGTGTCGGGGAACCGTTTCCAGCCCCGGGCGCTGCTGTCCGAGAGGCGCGCATTCAGTAGGGCCACCGGCAATGCGCGCCGCGCCGCACGGTCGAGCAGGTTGGGCCAAAGCTCGGATTCGACCAAGACGCACAGGTCAGGCCGCCAATGCGACAGGAACCGATCCAGCGGCCCGGCCGCATCCAGCGGGCCGAACTGGTGCGTAGCACCTTTGGGCAGCCGCGGCGCAACCATTTCGGCGGAGGTTGCCGTACCGGAGGTCAGGAGCAGACGCACGTCCGACCGCGTATGGGCGATATGCGTGATCAACGGCAGGACAGATTTCGCTTCGCCAACGGAGGCGCCGTGAAACCAGATCAGCGGGCCCAACCGCCGGTCTGCAGTGGCATGTCCCAAGCGTTCATGCGCTCGGGTGACGGGCACACCGGCCTTGCGCAGCTTGTTCACCTGCGCGCGGGCAAAGAACGGCACGGTCAGCGCCGTAAGCACCTGGTACAGGCGAAAAAGCGCTGTGGGCCGTGGCACCTCAGCCGCCGGTATGGCTCATGTGACGGGGCATCTGGCCATCCGCGCGCTGGCGGGAATAGTCGAAATCGTGGCCTTTGGGTTTCAGCGCGATGGCCGCGCGGATCGCATCCTCAAGCGGTGCATCGTCGGTCGGATGGGCCCGCAGGGGGTCGCGCAGGTCCGCCATGTCCTCCTGGCCGAGGCACATGTAGATTTCGCCGGTGCAGGTGATGCGCACGCGGTTGCAGCTTTCGCAGAAATTGTGGCTGAGCGGCGTGATAAAGCCGATCTTCTGGCCGGTCTCCTCAAGCCGGACATAGCGCGCAGGCCCGCCGGTGCGTTCGGTCAGATCGGTCAGGGCGTAGGTCTGCGCATAGCGGGCGCGCACGTCTTTGAGCGACCAGTACTGGCCCAGCCGATCCTCGTTGCCGAGATCGCCCATCGGCATCACCTCGATCCAGGTCAGATCCATGTCGCGCGCAGCGCACCAGGCTGTGATGTGCTCGAGCTCGTCCTCGTTGAACCCTTTGAGGGCGACCGCATTGATCTTGACCCGCAGTCCGGCGGCCAGGGCCGCGTCGATGCCGCGCAGCACCTGAGGCAGGCGGCCCCAGCGGGTGATGGCGGCAAACTTGTCCTCGTCGAGCGTGTCCAGTGACACATTCACCCGGCGCACGCCTGCGGCATAGAGGTCGGCGGCAAAGCGTTCGAGCTGGCTGCCATTGGTGGTCAGCGTCAGCTCCTTCAACGCGCCGCTCTCCAGATGCCGGCCCATGCCCTGGAAAAAGGTCAGGATATCGCGCCGCACCAGCGGTTCACCGCCGGTGATCCGCAGCTTGTCCACGCCCAGCCGGACAAAGGCCGAGCACATGCGATCCAACTCTTCCAGGGTCAGCAGCTCTTTCTTGGGCAGGAATGTCATGTTTTCCGACATGCAATAGACGCAGCGGAAATCGCACCGATCGGTGACGGAGACACGTAAATAGCGGATGGCCCGCTGGAAGGGGTCGATCAAGGGCGCACTCATGGTGTTAAGTGGTATGTGCGCGGCGCGCCTCCCGCAAGGGGGCAAAGACAGGCAATTGGTCGGAGAGCGGAGATGTTGAGAGTTTTGTGTGTGGTTTCTTGCGTAGGCCTGTCAGGCTGCGCGGTCGTGGACCGCTTGCAGGGGGGGGACGCGGATGCGGGTGTCGATGCCCCGATAACCGCGGGTCCGGTGCGCCCGCAGGCGCGGCCCGACGATGCACCGGTGATCGAGGATGCGCCCGAGGTTTCCATCGGCACGCTGGGCCGTACGGTGGCGTCGCTTGGCAACGCGGCGGAGCCGGGGCTGTGGTTGAAGACGCCGCTGGTGCAGACCGAACAGCCCGGCACCGTGTACTATGCCGCGACGAATAAGAGCGTAACCGTCACGCTGATCCCCATCGATGGGCCTGCCACCGCAGGCAGCCGCCTGTCACTGCAGGCGATGCAGGAGCTGGGCGCACCGCTCACCGGGCTGCCGGAAGTCAATGTGCTGGCCAGCTAGGCGTTTTCCGACGCGGAAAACGGCAGGAAACCGACACGGTTTCCGGGCGCAGCGGGTCAGGGCGTGTTCAGGTATCTGGCGGCTTCGCGGGCGGCGAAGGGTTTCATGGCGTCGCCATGCTGCGCGAGGAACGCCGTCACGCGCGGTGTGTCATGCTTGCTCAGATCGCGGAGCCACCAGCCGACGGCCTTTTGGATGAACCAGTCATGATCCGTCACGTACGTGGCGGCCCAGCCCAGGATGCGGTCACGCGCGGCCTCTTCGGCAGGTTTCGGGTGGTTCTGCTTGGTCCAGGGCAGGGTGATCACCAGTGCTGCGCGGCGCGTCCACATATGCGCGGACGTGGTCCAGCACGCCACGGCGTCGAGGCGGGTGGGGTCGGCGACAAGCCTGCGCTGAACGGCCATGCAGGCGTGATCGGCCACCGCCCAACCGTCGAATTGCGGGACCCAGTCGCAGATCAGCGCCCAGGCGGCATCGTCCGGCTGGATGCGGGCTTGGGTCAAGAGCTTGGCGGCGGCAAGCCGTCCTTCGAAGATATCGCTGTCCCAGAGACCACGGGCGAGGGCCACGCGCGTGTCGACGTCGAGCTGTTGTCGCCAGGTCTTGGTCAGGTCATTCAGCACGGGGTTGGGCACACCCAGATGGTCGCGCCGCGACTTGTGGTAGGCCTTGGCACCTGCCGCGCGCTCCGCATCACCATGCGCGCGGATCTGCGCCAGGGCCGCGTCGGGGGTCATTCCGGGTCGGCCAGGATATGCGTGGGCGCGCCGTCAATCGTCGCTTGATTGCGCGCGCGCCAATAGGTGTCGATGCCGTCGGGGCCCTTGTCCCTGGTCCAGTCCGCCAGCACATCACGTTCGCCCGCATAGTCGTAGAACGGCACCGCGTAACCGCAGGACGTCTGCACCAGATCGACCGTCACATCGTAAATCTGCCGCGCCCCGTCATTGGCGGGAAAGAGCGCGTTGAGCGCGGCAAAGCCATCGTTGCGGGGATGCAGCGTGTGCGCCGCGCCGTAGGTGCGCAGGATCATGGGCCGCGCCTCGAACCCGCACCACATCAGCGTCATGCGATTGATCTGCGCCAGATGCCCGGCCGTCTCATTCCCCGAACCGGTGAGATTGCGCCAGACAATCCGGTTGGGGCCCAGCACGCGCAGGCTGTCCATCCCCTTGGGCGAGATGTTGACGCGACCGGCCTGGCCCGCGCTGCCCACAAAAAACATGTGCTGCGCTTCGATGAAACGCTGGTGATCGTCGCCGATCTGATCGAACTGCTTGGCCATCTATTCCACCGTGACGGACTTGGCGAGGTTGCGCGGCTGGTCCACATCCGTCCCCTTGGCCACGGCCGTCTGATAGGCCAGCAGCTGCGCGGGCACGGCGTAGAGGATCGGGGCCAGAAGATCGGGGCAGGTGGGCATCGACAGGCTGGCCCAAACGCCATCGCCCGCCTCGGCAATGCCCGCGCTGTCCGAGACCAGGACAACCTTGCCCTTGCGCGCCATGACCTCGTGCATGTTCGACACCGTCTTGTCAAAGAGCGCATCGCGCGGCGCCATGACGACCACCGGGACGGATTTGTCGATCAGCGCGATGGGGCCGTGCTTCAACTCTCCGGACGCATATCCTTCGGCATGTATATAGCTGATTTCCTTGAGCTTGAGCGCGCCCTCGAGGGCCAGCGGATACATTTGGCCACGGCCCAGGAACAGCACGTCGCGCGCCTCCGACAGGCGTCGCGCCGTGCTTTGGATGTCATCGTTTTGCGCCAGTGCCTGATTGATCAGGCCCGGCAGGCTCCGCAGCGCTGCGATATGCTCGGCAAGCGCATCCGCGTCCAGAACGCCGCGCTCCGCCGCGGCCTTGAGCACGAGCATGAGCAAGACGGTCAGCTGGCAGGTGAACGCCTTGGTCGACGCCACGCCAATTTCGACGCCCGCGTGGATCGGCAGGGCCAGATCGCTTTCCCGCGCGATGGAGCTTTCTGGGACGTTGACCACCGACACGATGCTGTCGGCCCGGTCGCGGCAATAGCGCAGGGCGGCCAACGTGTCCGCCGTCTCGCCCGACTGCGAGACAAACAGCGCCAGCGTGCGCGCCGGGATGGGCGGCTCGCGGTAGCGGAATTCCGACGCGACATCCACCTCGACCGGCAGCCGCGCGACCTGCTCGAACCAGTATTTGGCAGTCAGGCAGGCATAATAGGCGGTGCCGCAGGCCACCAGGACCAGCCGGTCATAGGCGGTGAAATCGAGGCCCGGATCCGGCAGCTGTATCGTGCCGGTGTCGGTCAGGTAATGCTCAAGCGTGTTGCCCAGCACTGTGGGCTGCTCGGCAATCTCCTTGGCCATGAAGTGCTTGTGGCCCGCCTTGTCCATGCGCGTGGCGTCAATCGACACCTGCCGGACCGCGCGGTTGGCACGGCGGCCTGCACTGTCATAGATCGTGGCACCCGTGCGCGTGACGATGGCGCGGTCGCCTTCCTCGAGATAGGTGATGCGATCGGTCAAGGGGGCGAGGGCGATGGCGTCCGAGCCCACAAACATCTCTCCATCGCCATGGCCGAGTGCCAGCGGCGAGCCCCTGCGGGCCGCGATGATCAGATCTTCTTCCCCGTCGAAGAGAAAGGCGAGGGCGAATGCCCCCTCCAGCCGATCAATGGTGTGGAACGCCGCGTCTTGCGGCGACGCGCCATCGGCCAGAAAGCGGTGCGTGAGCAGGGCCACCATTTCGGTATCGGTTTCGGTCTCGGCGGCGTACCCCTCCGCGGCCAGCTCGGTCCGCAGCTCCTTGAAATTTTCGATGATGCCATTGTGCACCACCGCGACGGGCCCGGCCCGGTGGGGGTGCGCGTTGCCGGTGGTCGCCGCACCATGGGTGGCCCATCGGGTGTGGCCAATCCCGGATTTGCCCGCCAGCGGGTCATGCACCAGCGTATCGCTGAGGTTGACCAGCTTCCCCACCGCACGCCGCCGATCCAGCTGCCCTGCATTGACCGTGGCAATGCCTGCGCTGTCATAGCCGCGATATTCAAGCCGTTTCAGCGCCTCGACCAGGATGGGCGCGACTTCGTGATTTCCCAGCACCCCGACAATACCACACATTTTAGCTGCCCCTGTTTTGTCTGGCCTTCTTGGCCTTTAACATTTCGAACAATTTGCGGGCCATGCCCGGGTTTTCGACCTGTGGCGCGCGGGCAATGGCCAGCGCGCCATCCTCCACGTCCGATGTGATCACCGACCCCGAGCCGGTCATCGCTTCCTCACCCACGCTCACGGGGGCCACCAGCATCGTGTTCGACCCGATAAAGGCGCGCGCCCCAATCTCCGTCCGGTGCTTCATCACGCCATCATAGTTGCAGGTGATCGTGCCCGCGCCGATATTGCTGGCCTCGCCGATGGAGGCGTCGCCGATATAGCTCAGATGGTTGACCTTCGCGCCTGCCGCGAGCGTGGCGTTCTTCACTTCGACAAAGTTGCCGACACGCACATCTTCGGCCAGTTCCGCGCCGGGGCGCAGGCGGGCGTAGGGTCCGACAATGGCGCCGCGCGCCACGTGACACCCTTCGAGATGCGAAAAGGCCCGGATGGTCGCCCCGCTTTCCACCGTGACATCGGGGCCAAAGACCACGTTGGGCTCAATCAGCGCATCGCGCCCGATCACGGTGTCATAGGACAGATACACCGTGTCCGGGGCGGCCAGCGTCACCCCATCGGCAAGAAGTTCGGCCCGTGCGCGGGCCTGAAATGTGGCGTCTGCGGCGGCAAGGTCGGCGCGGCTGTCCACGCCCAGTGTCTCGGCCTCATCGCATTTCACCGCCGTCACCGACAGGCCGCGCGCGTTGGCCAGTTCCGCAACCTCGGTGAGGTAATATTCGCCCGAGGCGTTGTCATTGCTCAGCCCCGCGATCAGGTCAAAGAGGACGGCCGCATCGCAGGCAAGCAGCCCGCTGTTGGTGAACCGGATCTCGCGTTCTTCCTCGGTCGCGTCCTTGTATTCGACGATCCGCAGCAGCGTGTCGCGGTCCATGACCAGACGGCCATAGCGCGGTTGCAATTCGGCCACGTCAAAGCCCAGCACAACCACGTCATGATCCTGACGCGCGGCCAACATCCGCTCCAGCGTTTCGGGCTGCAGAAACGGCGTGTCGCCAAATAGGACAACCACGTCCCCCTCGAACCCGGCCAGCGCGTCCCGCGCCTGATCCACGGCATGGCCGGTGCCCAGCTGTTCACTCTGCAGCACCACCTCGGCCTGAGCATCATAGGCCCAGGCTGCCGCCTGTACCTGTTCGGCCCCGTGGCCCGCCACGACGATGGTGCGCGCGGGCGACAGCGCCGACCCGGTCTGCATGGCGTGGTGCAGCATGGGCGCGCCGGCAATGGGGTGGAGGACCTTGGGCAGGTCCGAATTCATCCTCGTGCCCTTGCCCGCGGCCAGGATGATCAGTGCAACGCTCATTCTTTGCCTCGCATGCCCGTTTCTCTTTGTGTTTTTGTTGCCCCCTGTTTATCCGCTGATCCCAAAGGCGCAAGCGCGCCGGGGTAAAAGGTTGTTGCGGCTTGCAACAGGACGGGGCGCGCATGACGGCGGTTATCTTCGATCTGGACGGCACATTGGCGGATACGAGCGGCGATTTGCTCGCCGCGGCCAACCATTGCTTTCGCGAGATGGGGGCGAGCGATGTGCTGGGCCCCGAGGATGCGGGCGTCGCCCTGCGGGGCGGGCGGCGGATGCTGACCGTGGGGCTGGAACGACTGGGCCGCTTTGACGAAGCCACCGTACTTGCATACTATCCCGTCCTGCTTGAGGCCTACGGTGACGCCATCGCGACCCACACGACGCTGTTTCCGGGCGCGATGGACGCGGTCGAGGCGCTTAAGTCAGCAGGCCACAGCGTCGGCATCTGCACCAACAAACCCGAAGGCCTGGCGCGCCAACTGCTCGGTGAACTGGGTGTGCTCGACGCCTTCGGAAGCCTTGTGGGCGCGGACACGCTGCCCGTGCGCAAGCCTGATCCTGCCCCGCTTTTCGCTGCGGCCGAGCGGCTGGGCCACACCCCCACCGATTGCCTGCTGGTGGGCGACAGCGACACCGACCGCAATACCGCCCGCGCGGCGGGCGTCCCTTCGATCCTCGTCACCTTCGGGCCGTCGGGCGAGGATATGGCCGCGCTGGAGCCCGAAGCCTTGTTGCACGATTTTGCAGACCTGCCGGACTGCGTTGCGCGGTTGATTGCCGCCTGATCAGGCAAAGCGCCGATTTCACACATCCAAATTCAACTTGCACGGCTTGACCTGACCCCCGGCCATCCCCAAACAGAAGGGATGACAGAGCGTTTTACAGGCAGTTTCACCCAGCAGGAACCGATCCCCGAAGCAGCGATTGCGGCGGCGGTCGACATTATGCGCCACGGGCGGTTGCACCGCTACAACACCGCCCAGGGCGAGGTGGCAGAGGCTGCCCGGCTCGAAGAGGAGTTCGCGGCACTGGTCGGCGCGCAATACTGCCTCGCCGTCGCATCGGGCGGATATGCGATGGCCACGGCTCTGCGCGCCGTAGGTGTGCAACATGGCGACAAGGTGCTGAGCAATGCTTTCACCCTCGCGCCCGTGCCGGGCGCAATTGCCGCAGTGGGCGGGGTGCCCGTGTTCGTCGGCGTGACCGAAGACCTGACCATCGATCTCGATGACCTCGAGGACAAGCTGGGCGAGGCGCGTGTTCTGCTTCTCAGCCACATGCGCGGGCATATCTGCGACATGGACCGGCTGATGGCGCTGTGCGATGCCGCCGGTGTCACGGTGATCGAGGATTGCGCGCACACCATGGGGGCTGCGTGGAAGGGCACGCCATCGGGCCGTTTCGGCACCGTGGGATGCTATTCCTGTCAGACCTACAAGCACATCAATTCGGGCGAGGGCGGCCTGCTGGTCACGGATGACCCGCATGTGGCCGCCCGCGCGATCATGCTGTCGGGCAGCTACATGCTGTATGAGCGCCACAGTGCGGCGCCGCCTGCGCACGTGTTCGACGACATCAAGTATGACACACCCAACATCTCGGGCCGGATGGACAACTTGCGTGCCGCGATCCTGCGCCCGCAGCTGGCCGATCTCGAGACGCAAGTGCAGCGCTGGAACGACCGGTACCGCACGCTCGAGGATGGCTTGCGCGGCACACCCGGCCTGACGGTGATCGAACGCCCGGAGGAAGAGACCATCGTCGGCTCCTCCATCCAGGTCCTGCTGCTCGACTGGGCGGCGTCCGCGGTGCGCGAGGTCATCGCCCGCTGCAGTGCGCGCGGGGTCGAGCTCAAATGGTTCGGCGCGCCCGAACCTGTCGCCTTCACCAGCCGCTATGACAGCTGGCGCTACGCCCCGTCGAAACCCATGGCCGCAAGCGACCGGGTGCTGGCGGGCATCGTCGATATGCGCGTGCCGCTGACCTTCAGCATTGAGGACTGCACGCTGATCGCACGTATCATCCGTGCCGAGGTGTCGGCGGTGTATCAGGCGCAGGCGTCCTGATCGGCGCCGCGCTCAGTTCTGGGTGACCGGGCGCGACCGCATCCGCTGCACCGTTTCCCGCTCCGCCCGTTTGCAGCGCAGGGGCGGCAGGTTCTGATCCATCAGGGCCATATCCTCCAGCACCATCTCGCCCATCTGCTTGAACGCCACGTCCAGCGCACCAGCCCGGTGGGCCGAGCGCAGGAAGCCCGGCACATGCCGGGCCCGGTGATCGGCGGCCAACGGCTCTGTGGGGAAGACATCGCTGGCGGCATGGATATGGCCCGCCTCAACCGCGTCCAGCATCGCGTCGAAATCGACCACCTCCGCCCGCGAGAGCAAGATAAAGCTTGCCCCGGGCCGCATCCGGGCAAAGGCGTCGGCATCCAGGAAATGCCGGTTCTCCGACGTGACCGCCGCCACGACAAAGATCACATCCGACTGATGCAGCACCGCCTCCAGCGTGGCCGGCTCCACACCATCCGCGCGCAGGATCGATGGGGGCAGCCACGGGTCATAGGCGCTGATCCGCGGCTGAAAACCGCTCAGCACCTGGCGCAGGGCGCGGCCCAGATCGCCATATCCCACCAGTCCGACAGCCGCACCGCTCAGCAGGCGGGCAGCAGCGTTGCCTGCAGCGCCCCACCGCTCGGTCCCCACACGAAAGTCCAGATCGGCATCGGTGATCCCACGCGCCAGATCCAGTGCCAGCCCCAGACCCAGCTCCGCCACCGGCACCGCGAAGACGGCCCCCGTGGTCAGCACATGGATGCCCCGCGCAAATAGCTGCGGATAGGGCATGTTGTCGATCAGGTTGGATTCGACGTTCAGCACCGCCCGCAGCGCCCCCATCTGCGCCAGCGTCGCCTCCGAGATCGGCGGCTGGCCCAGGACATACCGCGCCTGCGCCAGCGTCTCGGCCGGCAGATCGGCCAGCGTATCGTCATCGGTTTCGATGACCTCATAGGTCTGTTCCAGCACCGCGCGGTGCGTATCGGAAAAGATCAGGTCGAGGCTGCGCGGCGCGGGTGCCGACAAGACAATCGGTTTTGTGGCGTGTGTCATCGCGGTCTCTCCCCCCACGGCGCGGCGCTTTCCCGAATGACCGCACTTCGGCAGACCGCACTATGACCAAGCCGCCCGCCCGGTCAATCCGGGTGCGCCGACCTGCGCTTTTGATTTGACCAATCGCCCCATGACTCTATAAAATGAACAAGCGTTCAATAACGGGGAGTCGCGGCAGATGTTCACCCATTCCATGCAGTTCGATCTGGGCGAGGACGTCAATGCCCTGCGCGAAATGGTGCATCGCTGGGCGCAGGACCGGGTCAAGCCGATGGCCGCACAGATCGACGCCGACAACGCTTTCCCCCCCGCGCTTTGGCCCGAGATGGGTGAATTGGGGCTGTTGGGCATCACCGTGGACGAAGGCTATGGCGGTTCGGGCATGGGCTATCTTGCCCATACGGTTGCGATCGAAGAGGTCGCGCGCGCCAGTGCCTCCGTCTCGCTCAGCTATGGCGCGCACTCCAACCTGTGCGTGAACCAGATCAAGCTTAACGGCACCGACGCGCAGAAACAGAAATACCTGCCGGGGCTGATCAGCGGCGCGCATGTGGGCGCGCTGGCCATGTCCGAGGCAAGCTCCGGTTCCGACGTGGTGTCGATGAAGCTGCACGCGGAAAAGCGCAACGACCGCTACATCCTGAACGGCACCAAGTACTGGATCACCAACGGCCCCGACGCCGACACGCTGGTGGTCTATGCCAAGACGGACCCGGATGGCGGATCCAAGGGGATCACGGCGTTCCTGATCGAAAAGGCCATGACCGGGTTTTCCACCTCTCCGCATTTCGACAAGCTGGGCATGCGCGGTTCGAACACGGCCGAGTTGATCTTTGACGATGTCGAGGTGCCCTTCGACAACGTATTGGGCGAGGAAGGGCGCGGCGTGCAGGTGCTGATGTCCGGGCTCGATTACGAGCGGGTGGTGCTGGCGGGCATCGGACTGGGCATCATGGCCGCCTGCCTCGATGAGATCATGCCCTACTTGGCCGAGCGCAAGCAGTTCGGCAAACCCATCGGGTCGTTCCAGTTGATGCAGGGCAAGATCGCCGACATGTACACGGCGATGAATTCCGCCCGCGCCTATGTCTACGAGGTCGCGCGTGCCTGCGACCGGGGGACCGTGACGCGGCAGGATGCGGCGGCGTGCTGTCTTTATGCCTCCGAAGAGGCGATGAAACAGGCCCATCAGGCCGTGCAGGCCATGGGTGGTGCCGGGTTCCTGAACGACGCGCCGGTGGCGCGCATCTTTCGCGATGCCAAGCTGATGGAGATCGGCGCAGGGACCTCCGAAATTCGCCGCATGCTCGTGGGGCGCGAGCTGGTCACGGCCATGGGCTGATGCCACGCAGCGTGCTCATCACCACGGCGACGCTGGTGCTGCTGGCGGGGCTGGGCGGCTACTGGCTGGGTCAGCGGCAGGTCACGCTCGATTCGAGTGCGGTGATCACCGCCGTCGCACAACGCCATGTCGACGCCCATGGCGGCCAGATCACCGATTGCCTCGGCCTGCCGGGCGAGGGCCGCGCGGTGTTCCACGTGCGCTGTGGCGACATGCTCTATGCGGTGGACCGGCTGGGCCGCGTCGCTCTGGTCGCGGAGGATGGGATATGAACATGGCCGCGCAGTGCCTGGATCATCCCGCTGATCAGGTGGCGATCATTGATCTGACCGGTGCCGCGCGGCGGGACGTGACCTACGACAACCTGCGGGCCATGACGGGCGGCCTCGCGCGCGCGCTGGCGGCAGAGGTGCGCCCGGGCGACCGGGTCGGCGTGCTGCTGTCGCAGAGCCCGTCGTGCGCGGCGGCGCATCTTGCGATCTGGTCCATCGGTGCGATTTCGGTGCCCCTATTCAAGCTCTTCAAGCATGACGCGTTGGCCACGCGCATCGGCGATTCCGGTCTGTCGCTGGTTCTGACGGACGCCGAAGGGACCGCCATGGTCGGCGATCTTGCCACCTGTTGGGACGTGGCGACGGCAGGGCGACCCGGCCCGCCGCTGCCCATGGCCGCGGTCACGCCCGAGACACCCGCCGTGCTCATCTACACCTCCGGCACGACCGGAAAGCCCAAGGGCGCGCTGCACGGCCACGCGGTGCTGGCGGGTCATATCCCCGGCGTGGTGCTCAGCCATGATGACCTGGGCCAACCCGGCGATTGCCTTTGGACGCCTGCGGATTGGGCCTGGATCGGCGGGCTCTTTGACGTGCTCATGCCCGGGCTCGCGCTGGGTATCCCCGTGGCCGCCGCCCGCGCCGACAAGTTCACGCCCGACACCTGCGCCGATATCATCGCGCGGGGCAGGGTGCGCAACGTCTTCTTTCCGCCCACCGCCCTGCGGATGCTCAAGGCCGACGGCGCCCGGATCGACGGTTTGCGATCCGTGGCCAGCGGCGGTGAGCCGCTGGGGGCGGAGATGCTGGCTTGGGGCCGCACGGCGCTGGGTGTCACGATCAATGAATTCTACGGCCAGACCGAATGCAACATGGTGGTGTCGTCCTGCGGCGCGCGCTTTGATGCCAAGCCGGGCTGCATGGGCAAGCCGGTGCCCGGCTTTGACGTGGCGGTGATCGATCCAGAGGGCCATGTGACCAACGGCGAGGGCGACATCGCGATCAGGCGCGGCGCGCCGTCGATGATGTTGGAATATTGGCAGAACCCGGCGGCAACGGCGGACAAGTTCCGGGGCGACTGGCTGCTCACGGGCGACCGCGGCCAGCAAGAGGGCGCGTTTATCCGCTTTGTCGGACGCAACGATGACGTGATCACCTCCGCCGGCTACCGCATCGGCCCGGCCGAGGTCGAGGATTGCCTGCTGACCCATCCCGACGTGGCCACAGTGGGCGTGGTCGGCAAGCCCGACCCGCTGCGGACCCAGATCGTCAAGGCCTACGTGGTCCGCAAACCCGGCGTGCAGGTCGAGGCCGCAGCCCTGCAGGATTACGTCAAGGCGCGCCTGGCAAGCTACTCGTATCCAAGGGAAATCGAGTTCCTGGACGCCTTGCCCATGACCGTCACGGGCAAGGTCATTCGCAAGGAATTGAAGGCGCGCGCCGCCGCAGAACGGAGCGCGCATGGGCCGTAGTTTTCGAAGTTCCGCGGCGTTTGGAAAACGCATCGAGCTTTGGGTGGCTGGCTTGTTGCTGCACGAAGGGTTCGATGTGTTCCTGCCTCTGGTGGACGACGACGCAATCGACATGATCCTGCGTGGAACTGCTGGCGACAAACTGGACGTGCAGGTCAAGGCACGATCTGCCGCATCCAAGGTCGGAAACGGCGGGATGTTCCATGGCATTCCGCACCCCTCTGAGCGGTCAGATTATTTTTTCCTGTTTTATGCAGAGAGCGTCGGTGCGTTGTGGTTCATGTCATCTGCTGATTTTCTGAAACACGCGACGCTGCTTCGGTCGGGCACGCGAAACCTTGGCCTGACGGGACGTCGCAACGGTGCAGAATACCCCAAGGATGGGTACATGCCGTGGATGCTGGGGCAGGACGGGGCATTTGATTTTGATCCCGTGAGGCGGGCACTGGAGACGTAGACATGAAACTCACCTCGCAGATCATCCCGGCCTCCGAAGACTTCAAGGCCAATCGGATCGCACATCTCGACGCGCTGAGCGTGGTCCAGGAGGCGGCCAGCCTGGCCGCTGCGGGTGGTGGTGAGCGGTCGCGGGAGCGGCATCTGAGCCGGGGCAAGATGCTGCCGCGCGACCGGGTGGCGAACCTGCTGGATCCCGGATCGTCCTTCCTCGAGGTCGGGGCGACAGCCGCGCACGGCCTTTATGACGGCGCGGCCCCCTGTGCCGGTGCGATTGCGGGTGTGGGGCAGGTGCATGGGCACGATGTCATGGTCATCTGCAACGATGCCACGGTGAAGGGCGGCACCTACTATCCGATGACCGTCAAAAAGCACCTGCGCGCCCAGGAGATCGCCGAGCAGAACCATCTGCCCTGCATCTATCTTGTCGACAGCGGTGGGGCGAACCTG
>ERZ1740067.998-NODE-998-length-20830-cov-5.959663_pt1 | contig 20830 bp, 15 predicted proteins | sample MGYA00581736_ERZ1740067 | MGnify/ENA primary metagenome ERZ1740067 (study PRJEB43018, sample SAMN04849236) | marine metagenome | isolation source: floating plastic debris | place: Pacific Ocean | collected 2008-08-27 | study: EMG produced TPA metagenomics assembly... | reverse complement strand
GAACACAACCATAAAGGCCGACAGCTGATGCGCATCGGAAAACCGAAGCGTTTACACATACTCATAAAAGGCGATGGAGAGGACCCGCGTTTCACCAGGAATATTGCCGCCGACCATCAGGACAACGCCGAATTCTCCTACAGTGTGCGCAAAGCTTAAAATTGCCGCTGTTAAAAGCCCACGCCGCGATAGTGGCAAGACGGTTGTGACAAAGCGGTCAAGCGGCCCCGCCCCAAGGCTATCGGCTGCCTCCAGAAGCGTCTCATCCAAAGCCTCAAACGCCGATTGCAGCGGCTGCACGGCAAAAGGCAGCGAATAGAGCATCGAGGCAATCACAAGGCCTTCAAAGGAAAAACTGAGCGTTTCGCCCGTCAGCGCAAACCAAGCACCACCAAAAGGCGCCTCTGGATTAAACAGCAGGAGCAAATAAAAGCCCAGCACCGTGGGCGGTAAGACCAGGGGCATCGCGGTCAACGCTTCCACAGCTGGCTTGGCTGGCGAGCGCGTCCTGGCCAGCCACCAGGCGAGCGGCAAGGCAATGACCATCAAGCACAGCATCGTGACACTGGCTAGGAGCCCGGTGACCCAAACAGCGTTCCAATCCATGACAGCGCCTTAGCGTCCCTCTGCTGGCACGTGATAGCCGGATTTGGCAATCAGCGCCCGACCGGCTGGAGATTGGATGTAGTGAAAAAGCGCTGTCGCTGCCGGATTATGCTGCGCCCGGCTCAGCAGGACCATATCTTGACGGATGGGAGCGTGGAGGCTGGGCGGCACAGCCCAAACCGCGCCTAAGTGCACGCTATCTAGCTGGCTGGCGGCGACAAACCCGGCCTGTACATTGCCCGTCACCACCAGCGCAAAGGTTTGGGAGACATTCTGCCCACGCACGAAGGCGACATTTGCACTCTTTAAAGCTACCAGCGTCTCGCGGGCCGCCTTGCCATAGGGCGCCAGGTCTGGATTGGCGATAGCCAATTGGCGCCCAGGCAGCCTTTGGAGATACGTGCGCACGCTCTCCTGGGTGTCAAAACCTGCCGCCTTGCGGCTCCACAAGGCCAGCGCGCCAAAGGCATAGGGCACGTGATGCTGGGGCTGCGCTCGCGCGGCTTCCACCAAGGCTTTTGGGCGGGCGGCATCAGCGGAGAGAAATAGGTCAAAACGCGCGCCATTGACGATTTGGGCAAACAGCGCGCCAGACGAGCCCGCCATAACCTCCGTGCGATGCCCCGTCTCGGCATCAAAGGCTTTTGCTAGACGCATCATTGTCGGCCCGAAATTACTGGCAACGCCGACCCGCACGGACGCTGCGTGAGCGGTAGAGGCTGACAGGCACAGAAGGACAAACAGACAAGCACGAAGCATAGTTTGGTTTTAGCGTAGCGCCGAAGGCCCTGTCTATCGGCCTAAGAGTTCTTGGCTTTTAAGCGATAATAGCGCCAGCTCAAGGTCGGCAAGGCAAGCAGGGGCCAGCGCCGCTCCCAAGCGCGGACGGGCAGGGTGAATCCAGCATGTCGAGAGATTTTCCAAGCAATATAGTCAACACCTCCTTCAAAGGTGAACACCCCCTTGGTCAGCCGCAAAACAGAAAGTAGGCCGCCTTGCACAGCCCTCAGCCGCCACAACGCGCGGGCGCGTCGCTGGCCGCGGCCAGCCATGTCCAACAAGACTGGATCAGTCACCCGGTCGGGCCAATCCCCATAGGCCTTGAGCAAGGTTTGAACCCGGCCTGGTTGTTCTGCCCGCAGTTCTGCCCCATAGGATGCGCTAAGGCCCGCCTGCCACAGCCCCGCCACATCACTGCCAGCGGGCGCTAAAGGGGCCGCGCGGCTTAAAAAAGTGGCGATTGCCGTCGCGACTATAGCGGCAACTGCGCCCACATCCGGTCCGGAGACCATGCGGCATGGCTGCGCAAACCGGGCCCAGAAATAAGAATGAAACGTCGTCTTACCCACCAACTCCGCAAAATGCGCTTGCGATAGGACCGCATATTTGCAGCGGAGCATCTGGCCCTGATCGTGCAGTTCACAATAAAACACATTGGGCGGCAGCCACCGCGCAGCAAAGCGCAAAAGCCCGTTTGGGAAGGCACTGCGATAGCAGGGCACGATGACATAGAAATCATAAAGCACATCTGCTTGCGTGGCATCCGCTAGAGCACTAATGCCAGAGCCATAAAGGAGGACCGACGCCCTTGGATAGGTATCAACCAAGTGGGCCGCCAGGGTCTGCGCCGCCGCTGGGACTGGTCCATTCAAGCTGTCCAGAATGGCTTGGTTTTGAGCGTCTGAAACACCGCCCTTTAAAGCTGTCATGGCCTGCAGTCCCGAGCCATCGCGCCCACTGCACTATACTCTAATACAGGAACGTTGCGTGACGAGACGTATCCAGCGTGAGCGGGGCGTTTTCGCGGGCCTCAAAAATCTCGCCATCAAACACGAATGGCCCATTAAAGCGCGCAACCAATTTCGTATCGCGCCAGCTGTGATAGCCATAATCGCGAAACCAAGGCCTGGATTTGGACTTTAGAACAAAGGGGGCCGCGCGCAGAAGACGGCTGGCGGGCTGCTCAACTGTCGTCACGGCCATAGGGCCGGATTGATCTCCCCAGAAGGGAAACAGACCGGGGCCCAAGCGATGCAACGTCGTGGCCATGAAGAGCTTTTGAGAGGCCGTTCGGCAGTGTTCCGCTTGATGACTTTCTTCGAGGGTCAGCTCAATACTATCTTCAGCGCTTGTGGGGTCCGTTGCCGACTTCCAAACATAGCTTGCCACGCTAAGGCCCAACGCCAAAGAGCGCTTAGCACCGCGCGCTTGAATCTTTGAGCGGCTAAATTCTACCGCAGAATGGAACGCGCCAGCGCCAATAAAGAATCCATAGATTGGATCTTGGTCTCCATTGCGGATACTGAGGAGATTGCGAGAGGCAGGGTGCACGTCCCCACGCATCCAGCGCCACAGAAAGTTGTGGAGGCTTTCCGCCGGCTTGCCTCTTAGGCCGCAATCATTGGCGATCACATTCGTCATGCCACAGGGCAGCGCCACATAGTGGGGCATATGCTCAAATCTGCGATGGTTCATAAGATCGGTAAAAGCGGCCTGGAGCGTCCCATCCCCGCCGCCAATAATAAGGGTTTCGACCCCCTTACGCCCCATCTCAGATAACGCCTTGTCGATGCCGTTGACACCATCCAAAACAGCGGTACGAACGCTGTTGAAACGTTTCGTGATATATAGCAGATCATCCAGCACAGACGCGCTGCGATCACTGCGTTCGTTGATAATAAAGCCTACCGAAGACATGGTTGATCCACGCTCTTTTCTTAACCGACCGCGTAATATACCTTTTTCGTCACGAGATTGAAACACTTGCTTCACAACACTTTAAAAAGCCTTGCCAAGTCCTTCCTACATAGGGATTTGCCTGACCAACAACACGGATAAGAATCGCGTGCGTATCGCCCATTTTACGGATCTTCATTTACCGATTCCCAAGGCGCCGCCAGCGACAGCGCTCTTAAACAAGCGGTTTTTAGGCTACCGCTCCTGGCGCCGCAAACGCAGCAAAACCCATCAACTGTGGGCGTTGGAAGCCTTGGTTGAAGATGCCAAAGCGCAAGGCTGTGACGCGGTGTTGATCAGCGGCGATATTGTCAACATCGCCCTGCCCAATGAGTTTGATGCGGCATTGGCCTGGTTGGAGACGCATTTTTCATGGGCCCCTGTCACGATGGTCCCCGGCAATCACGACACCTATGTGCCGGTGCACTGGATGGATGGACTTGGGAAACTCAATGGCTATATGCGCGGCTGGCCCTCCCTGTCAGCAGCACATATGGATGCGCAGTCTAGATCAGGGCCAGATGATTTCCCCTTCATCGCTGATCTGGGGCATGAAAAATCGGCAGGCTTGCCCCTGTGCGTGATTGCAGTGAATTCAAGTCCGCCAACAGCGCCTGGATTGGCGTCAGGAAAACTGGGCGCAGCGCAACGGCAAAAGCTGGAGACCTTGCTGGAGGATGCGAAGCAAGATGGCCTTTACCGGGTCATTCTCCTGCACCATCCCGTCGGCGCCGGCGTGGTATCAAGACGCAAGGCGCTGTCAGACGATAAGGCCTTTCGGCACATGATTGCTCGCGCTGGCGCCGAGCTTGTGCTGCATGGCCATACCCATTTCCCGGTGCGTGGGACGTTGCCAGGGCCTGCAGGCGAGGCGATCGTTATAGGCGGCGGTTCCTGCTCCCATGCCAAAGCGGGAGGCCGGTATTCGCCAGCGCAATACAATATCTTTGATTTCACTAACACGAATAGAACGCACCCAAAGATCACCTTGACCGTGCGGGAGCTTAACCTGCAGAGCAAAACTGTTGAGACAGTGGAACAAAACACCGTGTCAGCACCGGCAGTCGCATGACCACAGCGTCGGTAGCTGCTCTCGTACTGGCAGGACGGCGTGCGCCAGGCACAGATCCGCTGGAGCTTGGGGATGTACCACACAAGGCGGTTCTCCCAATCCATGGCCAAGCCATGATTTCCTACGTGGTCTCGGCTTTAGATGGGGCAAAGGACATCAACGCCCTTGCCATCAGCGCGCCACCCGATGTCCAAGATGACTTGACCAAAGTCTTGGGAGATCGGACCTTTGTGCCTGCCCACAGCAGTCCAGCTAGGAGTGTTGAGGCAGCGCTCACCCAATTGGAGGCTGATTACATCCTCGTCACCAGCTGCGACCACCCGTTGTTGACGGCGGATATGGTTAACGAATTCTTAAGCCTAGGGCTGGCGGCTAAGATGGATGTTAGCGTTGGCTGCGTCGAACGCTCAGTCTTCTTGGCCCGCTTTCCAACCGCGAAACGGACCTTTGTCAGGTTAAGTGATTTCTGCTTCTCAGGCGCGAACCTGTTTCTGTTTCGGCCCAGCCGAACGCGAGATTTACTGCGCTTCTGGCGCGCCTTGGAAGACAAGCGCAAACAGCCCGTTGCCATGGCAAGGCAAATCGGACTGGGGACGGCGCTGCGCTATCAAGTCGGCAGGCTGAGCACGGCGCAGCTCCTTAGGCAGATCAAGGATAAGACCGGCGCTCGAGCCACCTTTATTCCCCTAGATGACCCGTTGGCCGCGATTGATGTGGATAAGACAAGCGATGTAGAGCTTGTGACCGCGCTTTTAAAGCCCTAGACCAGCACAGCTTTTCTGCAGCAATCGAGATACCAGCGCCGTGTCAAAACCCTCCGTTGCATTTCTCTTCATCCACGAGATGCAGCATCAAATCTTGCACACAATGCCCATCATGCAGGCCCTAGCCAAGCATGATGCGGCGCCCGATATCGTCGCTTTGGTCCGTGATGCCGCAAATCTGGATTTTATTGAACGGCGCCTGACCGACGATGTGAGGCAGAGGATTACGCTGCAGGTGGTCGGGGGGCTCGCGCCTTTTGACCTGGCGGAGAGATTGATCGGCCGCGCCGCGCCATTGGGTCGCTATGGCTTTGTGCTGCGCAGCTTGGCCTATCTCAAAACGCCTGACTTGATCGTCACGCCGGAAACCACCAGCCTTATTTTAAAACGGCGCCTACCTGCCACCACGTTTGTCTTCAGCCCCCATGGCGCTGGCGACCGCGCTGTTTCGGTCGAAAAAGCCATTGCCTATTTTGACCATGTTTTGGTTCCAGGACCAAAGACCTTCCGCCGAATGATTAAGGAAGGACTGGTTCAGCCAGAGACCGCCACAGAGATTGGGTATGCCAAATTTTGCGCGCTCAATGAGCCGGGTGTGACGAAAACTGGCCTATTTGGCAATGAGAACCCAGTGTTTCTCTATAACCCCCATTTTGATCCGCACCTGTCAAGCTGGTATGCAATAGGCGAAGCGGTGATGGATGTTTTTCTGGCAAGGCCACATTTGAATCTAATCGTCGCGCCGCACGTCATGATGTACCAGCGCGGCCTTCAGGTTTCCAAACCTACGGCCACCCTTAAGGCTGTCCCGCGGATTCCAGACAGGCATCGTGATGCCCCCAATATCCTGATTGATACCGGGTCGGAACGGTGTGTGGACATGACCTATACCCGGCTAGCGGATGTCTATCTGGGCGATGTTTCAAGCCAAGTCTATGAGTTCATTGAAACGCCCAAGCCGGTTCTGTTCCTCAACCCAAACCGCCACAACTGGCAAGACAACGAGAACTTTCGGTTCTGGACTTTCGGTGATGTTGCCGAGACGCCCGATGCGATTGAGACCTACATCGAGACGAAGGCCTATGGTGAAAACCGCTATGTGGAAGCCCAACAAGACGCTTTTATTGACACCTTTGGCACCAAAAGCGCCGAGGCAGACCAACGCGCTTCGGAGGCCTTGATCGGGCTTTTAGAGGCACGCAAAACCCGCTCAGAAGCAGTTAAAGCCTCGCCAATCAAACGCATCTTTAAGAACTTCGGTAAACTGGCGACCGGAAAGGTTATTGCTGCCGTTTTAAGCGTGGCGTATTTGGCTATTCTGGCCCGGGCGCTGGGGCCAGACGGGATGGGCTATTTAGTTCTGGCGCACGCCTACATCCTCATCATTGCGCGAATTGCGCGCTTCCAGTCCTGGCAAGCGATTATTCGCTTTGGCGAGCCACTGCTGGCAAAAGGCGAGAACACCCGATTTAAGACACTCGTCCGTTTCACAGCCAAATTGGATCTTTTGAGCGCGGTCTTCGCGGTGGCTCTATCCCTTCTGCTGCTCGGCCCAATAGCCGATGTTCTCAAATGGCCGCCCGAGGCCATGCCATGGATTGAAGCCTATTGCTGGGCGGGGCCGTTTTTATTCGCTGCCACACCGACCGGGGTTTTGCAGATTGCAGATCGATTTGGCACATTGAGCTGGCAACTTCTAGTGCTGCCTGGCACGCGCTTTGTCGGCGCGGTTGCGCTATTATTCGCCGGGGGATCGCTTGGTGATTTCATCCTCGTGTGGATCGTTAGTGCTATGCTGCACGGGATATCCTTGTGGGTTCTTGGTGGGAAACTGCTCTCTGAACGGGAGCTCTTGCCGCATTGGAAACGCGGGCCCACAGAAAGCGTTGAGCCAGGCTGGTGGCCATTCGTCATCAAAACCAACCTGGCCAGCACGGTAGAGCTAAGCCACAGCCATTTGCCGCTGCTGATCGTTGGGGCAGTTTTAGGCGGCGCCGCATCAGGCTTTTTTCAGCTCGCCATCAATCTCACAAACCTAATCGCGCATCCGGCCAATCTCCTCAACGAAGCGACCTTTCCGGAGCTATCGAAGGTGAACACGGCGGAGGGGCGCGCGGCCATGCGCCATGTGGCCATTCGCTCTCTGCTTACAGCCAGTCTCGTGGCCCTTCCAATCGTCTTAATCTACGTCCTATGGCGCACGGATTTGGCTGTCTTGGTCGGCGGAATAGACTTTGCACCGGCCGGGATCGTTATCGCCTGGATGGCCGCCGCGCAGCTTGCGCGGATCACCTCCGTTGTTCTAGAATCAGCGGTATTGGCGCTAGGCGGCGCGGGATTTGTGCTCACGTGCCAGTGCATCAGCGCCCTGTGTATCATAGGGGCTTTGGCAGCGCTGCTCCCTGCCCTCGGCGTTTATGGCGCACCCATAGCACTGCTCTGCGCAATGGTGCTGCTGGCAGCGCTGTATGGCTTTTATCTCAGGCCAAGGTCCATCCTGTAAACCCATCCTGTAGACCAAGTCGCTAAGGCCATCCCACGCGGTCAAAAATGCGGATCGCTTCTGCCTGATTGCTGCCAAGCGCTTCTGCACTGAGCGTATCTTCTTTGAACGTCCCAAGTTTGGCAATCGCCGCCGTCGGCGCCACATCGGGGATAATAGGATATTCATTGTTGCCATTTGCGAAATAGGCCTGCGCCGATGAGCTTGTTAGATATTCCAGGAATTTGACCGCATTTTCCCGGTTCGGCGCATGTTTGAGGATGCCGCCGCCGGATATATTCACATGGGTTCCAAAGCTGTCCTGGTTGGGAAAGATCAAGCCAACTTGATCGGCAAGGGCAGCTTCATCAGGGTTCTGGGAGGATGCAAGACGGGCGAGATAGTAGGTGTTGATGACCGCAATTCGGCATTCGCCAATGGCAACAGCGCGAATGTGAGAAATATCATTGCCCTGCGGCTTGCGCGCGAAATTGGCAACCACCGCCTGCGCCCATTTTTGTGTGGCCTTTGCGCCCAAGTGACTAACCAAAGCAGCCATCAGGGAGGTGTTGTAAATATTGGAAGAAGAGCGGATGCACACCTGTCCCTTAAACACGGGATTGGCCAAGTCTTCATAGCGGTTCAGCCCCTCCGGTTTCCCAGCGGCTTTGTTATAAATGATCACCCGCGCACGCTTTGATAGGGCAAACCAAAGCCCATCGCCATGACGCAGGTTTTCCGGCACACGCGTTGTCAGCACGTCAGACGATACAGGGGCTAAAATGCCCGCTTGCTCTGCCCGCCACAAGCGCCCCGCATCCACGGTGATAAGTATGTCACCAGGGCTATATTTGCCTTCCTTCTTAATCCGCTCAATCAGCGAATCCGCAGGCGCTTCAAGAAAGTTGACTTTAACGCCCGTTTGCTTGGTGAAATCGTCATAGAGCGCCATATCCGTATCATAGTGCCGCGATGTATAAACATTGATGGCCTCAACGATTTGGGGTTCGCGGGGAAAATAAAGCGCCGCAGCGACCGCAATCGCAGTGAGACAAAAGGCAATGATAAGCGTGGCAGGAAGACTGCGCTTTACAGCGGACATTGTTGGTGACTTTCAAACTTGCGACTCGCTCTCAAAACTAGGCCGTCCGGCCTGTGTTTACAAGCCACCCTTAGTCTGGCGGGAAGGCAAAAACGGAGTCTGGTTTGGGCTGCACCTCAACCTGTGCGTCGGCGCTGAGAGAAAATGTCGTATCGGAAAGCACAACAAGATAGCCATCAGCTGCTTTCACGGTCACTTGCATTCCCCCGCGTAGCCGTCGGACATCGGCTATACGCGGTCCATTCTCCGCCGCTGCAATTGTCAAATCCCGCGGCCTTACCGCCATTTCGATGGGCCCCTCTTGCGCCTGACTGGGCTTCAAACAGGAGAGCGGCCAGCGGCCGAAGGCGGTTTCCACCCAATCGCGGCGAATGGCTCCCGATACCCTTTGGGCTTCACCAATCATGGTCGCCACATGGACCGTTGCCGGAGCATCATACAGCGTTTGCGGAGATCCGGCCTGCATCACGGTGCCACCTGACAGCACGACAATTTCATCAGCCATTTCCAAGGCCTCTTCAGGATCATGCGTGACCAGCAGCACCACCCGGTCTTTGTCATCCTTCAGCATCGAACGCGTTTGCAAGCGCAAGGCCTTGCGTCGGGTGATATCAATGTTCGCAAACGGCTCATCCAGCAGCAAAACGCGCGGCTCTGGCGCCAAAGCCCGGGCAATCGCGACGCGCTGCTGCTGCCCGCCCGATAGGGTATGTGGATAGCGCTCGGCAAAGTTGGATAAGCCAACTTGCGCCAACAAAGTATTGATTATCTTATCTTTTTCCTGGTCAGCCTTTAGGCCAAAAGCGATGTTTTTGCCAACTGTCAGGTGGCCAAACAAGGCGCCTTCTTGAAACACCACACCGATATTGCGCGCTTCAGGCGGCGGCGACATAGCCGCATCAGCAAGGCGCTGTCCGTCCAGCCGAATAGCGCCGGCCTGTACCGGCAAGATGCCAGCGGCCAGCCGCATGAGCGTGGTTTTTCCGCAGCCCGATGGGCCCAAAAGACAGGTGATTTGGCCCGCAGGCGCGGTAAAGGAAATATCACGCAGAACCGGTTCAGAGCCGTAACGATGGCTGACTTGGCAAAATTCCAGGCTCAAGACGGTCTTTCTATGGCCGACACGGCCTTTCCTGCGGACAGGGGGGTGCTTATCGCGGTTGATCGCCAAAGGTCAAATCCCTTTGCGCTTTCCATGGCAGATGATAACGCAGTGAGCATCTTTAGAGGCGGGTCATGGCGACTATATCCACATCAATGATATCACACACAGGGCGCCGCACCCCGCTTGGACTGTCCTTGGGCGCGATTATCATTGCGGCGATGGCAGCAATCCCCCTGCTTGCCATTTGCGCAGCATTTTTCACCCAAGGGGGATCGGACTGGGCGCATTTGGCAACGACAACGCTGCCCAGCTATATGGCCAATACCGCCGCTCTGATGGTGATCACCGGTTGCCTGAGCTTTGCCATCGGCGTTGGAACCGCCTGGCTGATGACGGCGGCCACATTCCCTGGTCAAAAGCTGTATGAGGTGGGGCTGGTGCTGCCACTGGCGGCGCCGAGCTATATCATCGCCTATGTCTATACGGACCTGCTGGCCATTTCCGGCCCTGTACAGAGCTGGATACGCAGTATGTTTGGCATTGATGCCGCCGTCGCGGTACTGCCCAACATCCGCTCGCTTTGGGGGGCGGGCTTGATGCTGGCGCTCGTTCTCTATCCTTATGTCTATCTTCTGGCGCGGGCCGCCTTTGCGCGCCAGCCTGGCAGCCAATATCACGCTGCCCGGTCGCTGGGCTGCGGTCCAACAAAAGCGTTTTTATCCGTCGCGCTGCCCGGCGCACGGCCTGCTATCGTCGGCGGCCTGGCCCTGGTGTTGATGGAAACATTGGCCGACTTTGGGGTTGCTGATTATTTCGCCATCCCCACATTCAGCACAGGAATCTATAGGACCTGGGTCGGCCTTGGCGACATCGCAGCCGCCTTAAAACTGGCCGCCGTCCTGCTCGTCTTCGTCTGTCTCCTGGTCGCTTTCGAAGGCGCCAGCCGGCGCGGCAAGACCGATGACGGGGCCCGACAAAGCGCTCTCCTCACAAAATCGCCGCTTGGAGGTTGGCAGGCTATTGCAGCGTCTTGTGCGTGCGCGGCGCCAATTCTGCTTGGGTTTTTGATCCCCACTGCAGCGCTATTGCACTACGGGCTAACCAGCGGCGATACGGCAAGTGCTGGTGATTTCTTGCGCTATAGCTGGAATAGCTGCCGCGTTGCGGTGATCACATGCCTCATCGGCGCGGCCCTGGCCGTCCTGTTGGCCTATGCCCAGCGCCTCAGCAAAGCGCGCCCAATTGGATGGTCAATCCGGTTTGCAACTTTAGGCTATGCGCTGCCAGGCACCCTGCTCGCAGTGGGCATCCTCGGGCCGCTTGGCAGCTTGGACCAACACTTGACAGACGCGCTTTATAGAACAGGCGTCTGGTCGGGTGGATTGGTCTTGTCGGGCACCACGGCGCTTCTCATCTACGCCTATCTTATCCGGTTCCTAACGGTGTCGTTCAATGCTGTGAGCGGGTCACTTGCCCGGATTGCACCCGCCACAGATGCGGCAGCCAGAACCTTAGGGGCCGGGCCGTCCGATGTGCTCTTGCGCGTGCATATCCCCATGATCCGCCCCGGCCTTGCAGCGGCCTGCCTTTTGGTCTTTGTCGACGTCATGCGCGAGCTGCCCGCCACCCTGATTTTAAGGCCGTTTAACTTTGAGACTCTAGCGACACGCGTCTATCGCCTCGCCAGCGATGAGCGCTTGGCAGAAGCATCGACCGCCTCTCTGGCCATCATCGCGATTGGGCTCATCCCGACAGTGCTGATAACGCGGTCCGCGCTTCAACGAGAGGGACGCTAGCCGCGCTCAAGATCAGTTTAGTCGGTAGCAGGGCGGGCGGCGACAACTTCAATTTCAATCAGCCAGGCGGGTCTGGCGAGACCAGCGACTTCCAAAGCCGATCGAGACGGAAGGTTAGGCTGCTCGGCTGTGCCGAAAAACTGCGTATAGCCCTTCATAAAGCCAGCAAAATCCATCCGCCCAAGCTTTGGATCTGCCACCATATAGGCCCGCATCATCACCACATCGGCCAAACCGAGGCCAATCCGATCGAGCCGCTCTTCAATCCGCGTCAGGACGCTCACAGTCTGGGCCTCTGTATCGCCATATGTTTCGATGGCGTTAGGATCGCCATTTTCAACGATGGGGCCAGGAACAGCGCCGCTCACGAACACCAAAGACGCGCCAGCCGGCACCTCTACTGATTCCGCGATCGGGAAGGACGAGCCTGGGATTTTGTTCCGTTTCACACTGCTATGTCCGTCCGCCAGCGCCGGCCCAACGCAGCAGGTCATTGCCAAAGCCACAGCGAAAAACATTTTGAGGCCCATGATCTTATCTCCCGAAGCCTATGGATAATCAGCCAACCTCTACATCAGCGAGAATTCCTTCTATCGCACGATGCGCCGATAAGACAGCGCCTTCCTGCCAGCCGGTCAGATGCGTGAGATAATCGCCGGCCAACCTAAACCGGCCTTGAGGCGCGCAGAGACGCGCATAGGCACCAGTTGGCGCAAACTCATCTGTCAGCACACCCCAGCCACCTTTGGCGAAGGCCTGGTCCGCCCAATCGATGCAAATGGGACTATGCGCTTCCGCTGAAAAAGCAGTGTGAAGACGCATGCCAATATCTTTCGATGATGAAATCTGAGCCTTCAACGGCAGCGCGCCAAACCGGTCTGCGGCCTCGCCAGCGGTATACGCACCAAGCAAAACACCGCCATTCCCGTTAAATCCGTTTGATGGATACCAGAATTGCATGACGTCAAAATCCAAACTGCTGGCACCGCCATAAATTCCATCATCTTCTTCCCAGAACCGCCGATCGGCGGACCAGGCAATTTTCGTGGAGGGATACCAAGAGGCCACCGCTTGGCGAATAGCCGCTGCATACGGCGCCTCAAAGTTGGTCTCAAAACGATCAACGATGGGGAGCGGCGCAGTACAGACACAATAATCTGCCGTAACTGAAGAGGTTTGGCCAGACGCACGATCTCGCACGGCCAGTGTGACTTGATCGTCGGCCAATGCCACAGACACGACTTCCATCGCCAAGCGCGGCGCAACCTCAAGCGCCGCAAGGAAGCCCTCGACTATTTTATCCATACCGCCGACCGGCTGCATCAGCGCCGCCTGCCATTCCACAAAGTCGTATGACGATAAGGCAATGCCAAAGGCCGCGCTCTTGGATAGCTCGGTGATTGATAGGGCATCTTCCATTACAGGCGCGGTGTCTGCCGCACCGGGATGAACCAAAAAACTGCGCCGAAAGTCCTCGGTAAAACGCGTTCCCTCGCGGCCACAAAAGCTCAAGATAAACGCTTCCAGACGGTCAAATTCTTCCGCCGTTATAGGCTGCGCCAGTTGGCTCGGGGAAAACGACTTGGTAACGAATTCATCAAGCGCCGATTGAATGGAATAGCGGACCGACCTATGGCGGAGTGGTTTGCCGTCATAGACCGCGTCGCTCATGAAGAAACCATTAAGGTTTTCATAAATGAAGGGCTCAAGCGCAACGCCCAACTCCCGGCAATAGCTGAGGATGTTGGTATGAAAGCCCGGCAAACGCGCGGGGCCGGCGTTGAAATAGTCGCCATTGCCAAAGCTGACGCTTTGCGCGCCATCGCGATGGCTAACCGTATCCCCAGTGCGCAGCGTTCTATTACGGCCGCCAGCGCGCGTATCAGCTTCATAAATCGTGCAGTCAAACCCTGATTTTTGCAGATTGAAGGCTGTGGTAAGGCCGGCAATCCCAGCACCAATGATGGCCACGGACTTGCCGCGCCCAACGCCGCTGGCTGGCTTGGGACGTGTCGGCGTGCCAGTATGATCGGACTGACTGCCGAGTGTACGCGCCGCGCCCGCCGCCCCGGCGAGACCAGCCGCTGCGCCAAACATAGTGATAATTGTACGCCGATCCCAAGCCATTGACCCCTCCCTTGACTGAGCATCTGCAGCATAAGCCGCAAAAACTGTCGGAGTCGATTGCAATTACAGAATGGACAGCGCGCGCCAAAGCCAGCCAGATTGGTACGCTCACGGCCACAAACACCGCTAAGCTGGTGCCCGGCATGAAACTACTGACACCCTGGGTATGAACGCGATAAGCTCTCTACGTCCTCTATGAAACAGCCGTTCCGGCGCGATTTTTACGAGTTCAGTTTTATGATGTTGCGATGTCTATATGTGTCCGTCCTTGCCAGCCTAACTGTTTTGCTGTCTGGGCAGGCCGTCGGCCAAGCCATTGATTTTTCAAAACTACGTGGAGCAAGCGAGACGCCGCCGATTTCCTCAACGGCCTTAGACCTTGCGGACGGCGCGGCGGAAGTAGCGCTGACGGTCACCGGCGATCAACTGTTTCATTTCGACGTCACAGCGGCCGATGACCTGTATGAAATCTCCGCAGAAGCACTCAAACCCATTGGGCTGACGCTAAATGCGATTGAATTAACGCTCAATGCAGCGGGGCAAGCCACTAAACGCAATGATATTTTAACAGATGCGTCCTTGGGCTTGGGAGACCGTATTGCGCAATTGCCTCCGACACTCTTCAAACCTGGCCGGATTTACATCGGATTGGCGGCGGTTGACCGGGTGGACGTAATCTTGCGGGTCAAGCGCACACCAGCGAAACAGACGCTGACCGAGGCCGCGGGCAAGGCGGTAAATGCGGCAGCTGTGGGCAATGATGTCTCCGCCCCCTCTGATGACAAGACATATTGCATACGGCCCAGCCTCTTTTCTGAAGGCAAACCCGTGGACGCAACCCTTGTGACGGCGCCAGGCACGTCAATTTCGATGAATGTTTATGACGACAAAAACCGCTGCCTATCCTGCCGCAGCACGCCAAGTCAGTTGTCCTTGCGCGCGCTGGATCCAAAGACACTGTCGCCGCTTTGCGTTCGCTCGCGTGGGGACGGCGCTGCCTGGCGCCTGCTAACCACGCCAACGGCGAACCCCACGTGGATAGCCGCAGAGCCTGATGACAGTAGACCCGTAGAGAATGCGCGGCCCTTGCCAATTGGTCAAACGGTGACAGCGCCACTCGATATGCGCGATAGCGATAATTATGTCGTGAAGGATGCAGGCATCTTCGACATCGCGTTCCGCACCTCATCAGACGCCCAACTCTGTTTGCAAATCGGCCGCAAGGCAGGGCAAGACGTGCGCGAATGCTTTCCCGGTCCAAGCGCCAGTGTCGGCCCGTTCATGGGTGGGCCTGAAACACTGATTAACGTCAATCAACGCGGCAAGACACGCGGCGAATATGAACTGACCGTCACCCCAAGCCAAGACAAGACGCGCACCCATCTTTTGGAGCCAAACCGCGCCGCCAATTGGCAAGATGTGCGCAGCGGCGCTTTTCGCGTGCAAGGGCGATTTAATGCAGAGGGAGACAGCGACAGCTTCGCCTTCGACACCGGCGAAGAGGCTCAAATGTGGCGCTTTGTAGTGCTCGGCGAAAGCGTGCGTCAGCTGCAGCTGAAAACAGCAGTCGAAAACCTTGCCGATATCCGCCACAAACCTGGCGACGGACGCCGCCTTGACGTCAGCGACCTGTATCTGGAAGCTGGCCTGGTCAACATCAGCGTCACCGGCGCTGTGGGGCCTTATAAGATTATTGCAAAACCGCTCGGGCCACCGCGCGCCGATGCGGAACGCGAGCCCAACAATGATTTACCGCGCCGTTTGACCTTTGCGGAGCCCGTAACCGGCACGCTGCCCACCGGCGACCGAGACCGCTTCTCGCTGTTTTTACATCGCGACGCGGACCTCCTATTTACCGTCGAGGCCCCCCCTGGCGCAAGTTATCAAGCCAGCTTGAGTGCCAATGGCAAAGCCTCAACCCCGGAGTTGTCGCGGGTGCAGATTAAACCCGGGGGTTGGCAAATGCGGTCCCGAGTGCCAGCGGGCGAACACATTTTTGCGCTGCAGCCACGCACGCCAAGCCCGGCCGAATACCGCTTAACCGTCAACTATGCCGACCCCTTTTCCGCGCCGGAAAGCGGCACCCTGGCGCTGGCCACACGCGGCGATGTTCCAGTACTGCAAGCCTTTAGCGTGTTCAACCAAACCTTGGCGCTTCCGCTCACCATCACAAATGAAGGCAGCGCTGCGCTTTCCGGCACACTCAACATCTGGGCAGCCCGTTTAGGCGTGTTAGCAGCGCCGGTCGCTGTTTCCGTTCCGCCTGGGGAGACAGTCGAGGCGCAGGTCATGGTCCAAGTGCCGCCCGACCTCTACACGGGACGCTTAAGGGCAGCCGCCGGGTTCATAGGCACCGCCGGCCAGGCAAAGGCCAGCCTCATGCTAGACCTGGCAGTTGCCCCCGAAGCGCTGCCGCTAGCGCCGGCCCCTGCCCTGCCAACGCCGCCTTCCCTCTTGGGCGGCATCAATGTGGCGCTGACACCGCTGGGCGCCCGCTGGCTCCCAACCGCCGGTATTGAGATTGATGACGAGGGAGATTATGCGCGCGGCAACCCTGCTAATGCCGACAATCTGTTTCTGGCAATCGATGGCCACACCGTTCAAGGCCAGCCGCCCGTGTCGCATGAAGCGCTGCTATCGCGGTCGTCTGAGATAATCCTAGCGCCGGTGTTAGACCTGCCGGGCGATGCGCCGATCCCTGTTGCCGGCATCGGGCTAGATACGCGCAGCTATGGCCCAAGCGGGATACGCAGCTTCGCGGTTGATGTCTCCTTAGACGGTCAATCTTGGCAAGAAGTCGTACGGGCGACCCATGAACTCTGGGGCCAAACCGCATACTACACCCTGCCAGATGGTCCGACACCAGCGCGGCAAGTGCGGCTACGCGCGCTTGATAAACGTGGTGATAAACGTTCCATTATCTCCTTCAACAGTTTTGAAGTGATTGCCGCGCCCGGCGCCTCCGGCCTGACTGATATCAACATTGCCGACCAAAGGCTGGGCGCGCTGACCACAGCCGTGGAAGACATGCGCGCCAGGCGCCGCTTATTCCTAGACACGCAAGCAAAAGACCCGCCCCAGCTCCCCGCTAAGACGAACCCGACGGCGCTTAATGCGGCCATCACCTTCCGCAACAGCATGGCAGCGGATGTGGCAGGCGTCGTGCTCGCCTATCCAACGACAGATAAATTTGCCAACTATCCGTTTCCCACAGACGCCATCGTCTATGCCTCCCCAGCGGGACCAACGGGCCCTTGGCGAGAAGTCGCCCGCGATACCCTGCCGCCAGAGCCGGCCGCGGGCAGCCGTCATCGGATTGATTTTCCAGAATATGTAACCGCGAAGGCCATCAAAGTGGAATTTGCCCAAGCGGCGAAATCCTATTTTCGAGGGCCGGCCTTTATTGAAGTGCTGGAACGGCCGGAAGATGAAAGCTATCGCTCCGTCCTTGGTCTTTGGGGCCCTTGGGCTGCTGAACGCATGGCGAGCGCCGAAAAGCCGCTTGCGGCGGAGGAAGCTGAGGGCCCCACAACCCTCATCCCAGATGCGGCTGGGCTAGAACAAACCGTTGAATTCGCTGCCGATGAAGATGTGTGGCGCATTCCAGTCAAAGCCCCGAACAACACTGTGCGTGTCACTCTGGAAGGCTCTCCAGGGTTCGACCCATCCATTACCGCGCGGTCGCCAGACGGCACTGCCCTAGAGCCGCTAGACGTCATCGCCTCCGACTTCACAGCAGGGACGGCATATGTGTTTCCTGCGTCAGGCGGCTATGTGGATGTCGCGATCAGCGAACAACAGCGCTCTACGATCTTCCTGTTCGATCAATCGGCTTCTGTTGCCTCCTTCATTCCCCGCATCCGCCGCGCGGTGGTGAATTACGGCAATGCCATGGAGAAAGGGCGCGATGCAGTCCATTTCAAAGCCTTTGGCGTCGATTGGCCGCGCGAGGCCTGGTTTACCGACCCTGTCCCCTTGCAACGCTCGCTGATGCGCTATGCCGGCGGCGGCAATAGCTCCGCTGAGACAGATTTGCTGGCAGCGTCTGAAAAGCTCATGGCTCGGACCGGCTCGCGGGCCATCGTCATCATCACGGACGGCGATGCCGATGCCCAGGCGAAGCTGATGCCAACGCTCAAAAAAGCACGAGCGCGCATCTTCGTGATCAAAATTTCCTCTGGCGGCATGTTCCAAGACCCCACGCTGTCCCGCCCAACGGTGGCTTTATGGGCGGGGCAAACCGGCGGGGAAGTCGCCTCGGTTCTACAAAGCGAGGACATCGCAGTGGCCTATGCGCGGGCCTCGGCTCGGCTTTTGGGCCCCAAGCCTTACAAAATTTCGGCGGAAATAGAAGAACGCGTCCTAAAACCAGGCTTCCTCAAGGTGACCAGCACTGCAGAGCAGCAGCGTGCCCAATTGGACCAGATGCTTATCGTGTTTGACGCCTCCGGTAGCATGCTCAAGCGCCTGGACGGGAGCCGGCGCATCATCATCGCCAGAGACGCGCTGACAGACTTTATAGAAAGCCAAACCTTCCAAGACGCAGCCAATCAAACCGGGCTGCGCATCTTTGGCGGCGCGCCTGGCTCATGCGAGACCAAGCTCACCTTACCGATGGGCCAGAACAGCACTGCCGATTTAGGCGAGGCCATTGCCGCCATTCGCCCGCAAAACAACGCGAAAACAGCAATTGGTGCTTCGCTAGACGCAGCAGCCAGCGATTTGGCCAACGCCAGCAACCGCAGCAGCATCCTGCTCGTCACCGATGGTGAGGAAACCTGTGATGGAGACCCCCTAGAGGCCATTGCGCGCCTGCGCGAGAAAGGCATCGACACCCGTATTGACGTGGTGAGCTTCGCGCTGGAGCCAGAAATCGACCGTCGCCCCTTCGCCGCCTGGGCCGAAGCCGGCGGCGGCGTCTATGTGGACGCACAGGACGCTGAAACCCTCAAAGAGGGGCTCGATAAGGCTGTCCAGCAACGCTTCCAAGTGCTTCAGGACGGCCAGAGCGTCGCATCAGGCGTCACTGGGGATGACCCCATGTCCTTGCCGCCTGGAACCTACGAGGTGCAGGCAGAGGGCGGCAATACGGCAACACAAGTAACCATCCGCGAAGGAGAAACAACGCAAACCGCGTTATAGGCGAAAGGAGCGCCCTTCTCAGCCTTTATGGTGATATTGGAGAGAAATTCTGGAGCGGGCGATGAGATTCGAACTCACGACCCCAACCTTGGCAAGGTTGTGCTCTACCCCTGAGCTACGCCCGCATCCATGAGGCAGATGGCCCTCCTATACGCGCGATTGCTTAATTTCAAGTGGAAAACAGGCTGCGTTAAAACCCTTGCGAAAGTCGCTGGTCGACATGGGCTCCTCTCTTCCCATATGACAACAGGAAGAACGGAGCGGCTGGGCTTGTGAACACCGGCTGATATGAGAGTGAGGCAGCAGAAGATGGAAACACTAATTGGCGGCGGCGCGGCCGCACCTGAAGGGCCCATTGATGTGACGGCGCAGGACTTCATGGCCGAGGTCATTGAAGAAAGCCAAAAAAGACCTGTGCTGGTGGATTTCTGGGCCACCTGGTGCCAACCTTGTAAAACGCTGACGCCGATTATTGAGAGCGCCGTTGCCGCAACCAATGGCAAGGTGCGGCTGGCCAAGGTCGACCTCGATCAAAATCAAATGTTAGCGCAGCAGCTGCAGGTTCAGTCGGTCCCAACGGTGATTGCGTTTGTCGAGGGGCGCCCGGTTGATGCCTTCCAAGGCGCCTTGCCAGAAAGCCAAGTAAAAGCCTTTATTGACCGCGTGTTAGATGCCTCCGGCGGGGCTGGCGCTGAAGACCAAATTGCCAGCTTTTTAGAAACTGCCAAAGAGGCTTTGGCCAATGGCGATATCTCCCAAGCCGCAGGTATTTATTCGCAAATCGCCCAGGCCGATCAAAGCAATGTGGCCGCTCTAACAGGGCTTGCAACATGCCATATACGCTCTGGCAATATAGAGCAGGCTGAGCAAATTCTGGCCATCATTCCACCCGATAAAAGCGAAGACAGCGATGTAAAGGCCGTAAAGGCGTCCATCGCCTTAGCGCAGGAGGCCAAAGAGAAGGCAGGCCAATTGGCGGCGTTGACAAAGACGGTGGCGGACAACCCCGATGACCATGCAGCGCGGTTTGAACTGGCGCAGGCGGAGTTTGCCACGCAAGATCGCGAGGCAGCTGTCAATAATCTGCTGCACATTATTGCCGCAGATAGCAGCTGGAATGAGGGGGCAGCCCGCGAAAAACTGCTCCAATTGTTTGATAGCATCGGCGCAGATGACCCCTTTGTCTTGAAAGCACGGCGCCGCCTGTCATCCATTCTCTTTTCCTGAACGAATAGGAAATGCAGGGCTGCGCCAATCGCACAGCCACCGTCTCAAACACGACGCACAATGACGAGAAACACGCAGAGTTATGACGCCCAAGGCCTCAAACAACAATCCCGCTGAAGCCCTTGAGCGCGCTATCCCGGTGTTTCCACTCACCGGCGCGATTTTGCTGCCGAACAGTCAGCTGCCACTCAATATCTTTGAGCCGCGCTATCTGGCCATGGTGGAAGCGGCGATGGCCAAAAATGGCCTCATCGGTATGATCCAGCCGCGCGAAGATGGCCAAAAACCGCGCTGTTACGATGTGGGATGTGTTGGCAAAATCAGCGAATACGCAGAACTGGATGATGGGCGCTATCTGATTGCGCTGGCTGGCATTTGCCGGTTCGAGGTGAAGGAAGAGCTGCCGGTGACCACGCTGTTCCGCCAAATGGTGGTGACCTATGATGGGTTTGCCGCAGCTGACATGAAAACCAACGGCCAAACCATCTTAAACGACCGAAACACCCTGACCGGCGCGTTGGACCGTTATCTAACCGCCCGTCAAATGGCCTGCGATTGGGACGCGGTGAAAGCAGCCGATGATGAAACGCTCATCAATGGCATTTGCATGATAGCCCCGTTTGAGCCGGAGGAAAAACAGGCCCTCTAAGAAGCGGAGACGCTGGAAAGCC
>ERZ1740067.997-NODE-997-length-20830-cov-7.129001_pt1 | contig 20830 bp, 14 predicted proteins | sample MGYA00581736_ERZ1740067 | MGnify/ENA primary metagenome ERZ1740067 (study PRJEB43018, sample SAMN04849236) | marine metagenome | isolation source: floating plastic debris | place: Pacific Ocean | collected 2008-08-27 | study: EMG produced TPA metagenomics assembly... | reverse complement strand
TTTAATAGGCACTAGTAGATGTTTGGACACTAGTGTTGTTGTTTTTGATGTTGACATCTGTATTTGGTTTAACGGTTATTTTTCTGAAAGAAGGGCGCGGTCCAGGTGGACATAGCCCCCATCTACGGTAATGAACTGACCCGTCGTATGTGATGAACGTTCAGAGATGGCAAATAGAATAGCGTCCGCAATTTCTTGAGGAGTGGTCATTCTATTTTCAAACGGAATGGTCTTTACTATGGAATTCAGCTTTTCTTCGCCATTCTCCAAAGATTTAATCCAGTTATCGTAAGCAGGAGTCCAACTTTCGGCAATAATAAGCGCATTGCAGCGAATCCCATAGGTAATCAAATCCACTGCCCACTCTCGGGTCAGTCCTAGCACCCCACCTTTGGAAGCAGCATAGCCCGATGTGCCGCCCTGACCGGTCAAAGCAACTTTAGAACCTACGTTCATAATACTTCCCTTGCTTTTTTTGAGATATGGAAGACAGTATTTGGTCATGGCAAAATAGCTGACCAAATTCAATTGTAATGACCACATGAATTTGTCTATGGAGTCATCCAAACTAGCTCCATCATTCACCCCGACGTTGTTAATCAAACCATCAATTTTGCCATATTTCTTTGCAATTGTCTGTACGGCTTCTTCAATTTGAACGGTACTGGTCAAATCAGTTTGCACAAAAATGGAATCAACACCACGTTGCTGCAATTCTTTTTCGTAGTCAAAACCTCTTTTATTTCTACAAACGATTACCGGTATGGCCCCTTCATCTGCCAAGGCTTCCACAATGGTATGGCCAATACTGCCACGGAGGCCTGCCGCACCGGTCACTACGATTATTCTGTCCTTTAGTTTTAAATCCATTGTTATGCATAAAATTTTAGAGCGTTCAAGCCCATGATTTGGTCCTGTTCTTCTGCTGAAAGTTTTTTGATGTGGTTTTCAACGAGCTGTTTCACTTGTCCATATTCCGCAGCCACCAAACACACAGGCCAGTCTGAACCGAACATACAGCGCCGGGGACCAAAGGCTTCCAATACCACATTTAAATACGGATGCATCTGTTCGGGTCGCCAGTTTTGATAATCAGCTTCGGTAATCATTCCTGATAATTTACAATACACGTTTTCGTGTTTGGCAATGGCCTTCATCATAGTGGCCCATCCTTCAAAATAACCGTCTTTGATATAGGGTTTTGCCAGATGGTCGATAACAAATTTTTGATTGGGAAAAATCTTTACAAACTCCAAAACAGCACCCAGCTGATGCGGAAATACCAAGATGTCATAGGTGAAATTTCGTTCCTGTAATTGTGCGATTCCCTCCAAAAAAGCGGCCCGAAGCAAAAAATTATGGTCAGGTTCACCTTGAACCACATGTCGAAACCCTTTTACGATTCTAACATCCTCAAATCGGTCTAGGTCTTTACTCACCTTAGGGTCTCTTAGGTCAATCCATCCAACAACCCCCTTTATAAAACTGTTTTTATTGGCCAGTTCTATTAAAAAATGGGTCTCCGCCAAGGTTTGGTCGGCCTGCACGGCAATACAGCCCTCCACGCGATTTTCCAACAGCACTTTCGCCAAATCCTTTGGCATAAAATCCTTTCTGATTACCGCCATATCATCGTCAATCCAAGCATGCTTCTCAGGTTCATATTGCCAAAAATGTTGATGGGAATCTATTATCATGGCTATTGTTCTATGGTTACCTGGATGACGTTTGCTAGGGTTTCCGGTGATGCGGAGGGCGTTACAATTTTGAGTCCTTCTTCGGTCAAATCCCAATTCAAATCCGCATCACTACCCAATAATTTCACCGAAGTTATACTCAAAGGGTCTTTTATATTTTTTTCAGCAAAAGCGGTCAATAACATTTCAGTATTTGTTTCCAAGGCACCCAACACAATAGCGTTGATGTTATAATCCTTGGTGGTGTAGCGAATGTCTTTGTTCGAATATTTGAGTTTGATAAAAGCTTTGTGGTTTTTAAAATGACCCTCGGGTTCCTTCGTAGGGCCCTCGCCAAAAGTGTACCAAGCTTCGGTGCCATAAATGGCATCACCATAGGAACCGAGCCATTCACCCATTTCAAGTAGCGCCGTCTTTTGATTTTCAGGAATAGTACCATCGGCCTTGGGCGAAACGTTTAAAAGCAATACGCCATTTTTACTGGTGATATCGATGAGCATGTGCAGCACATCAGCTGCTTTTTTTACGCCAAGGTTTTTGGTGTATCCCCAACTGCCATCACTAATTGTTGCGTCTGTCATCCACGTTTTGGTACCAATTTCGTTTTTACGGGCCTGTTCCAAATCTTCGACGCTCATGTTCAAAGGCAAATCATGCTGTTTGCGCACAATCACTGCTTCTTTATCGTTTTCTTGAGCGTTATTCAAATAGTAGGCTGCAAATTCCTTCCGGTACATTTCAGGCACATCGCCTAACACATAATCAAACCAAATAATATCGGGCTGATAGTTGTCTATGACCTCTTTGAGTTTACCCAACCAGATGTCGTTGTACCAGGTTTCAGCCTCCATGTTGCCATAGAGCAATTGAAGTTTAGGGTCATCTGAACTCGGGGGCATATTCTCAAAATAAGGGAAATGGCTATTTTTCACCTCTTCGCCCAATTGTGGGCTTCGTTGTAAGTTTTTAGCGTGATGAAAAGCGGTAATAAATTTCATGTCAGCTCCTTTGATAGCCTTTTCCAATTCACCCGTTACATCTTTTTTAGGACCGGTATCCATCACATCCCATGGGGTCAATTTACTGTCCCACATAGCGAAGCCGTCGTGGTGTTCGGCCACAGGACCTGCAAATCTGGCTCCAGCGGCTTTGAATAGTGTAGCCCATTCCTCCGCATCAAATTTTTCGGCTTTGAACATCGGGGCGAAATCATGATAACCGAACTCGGAAGGCTCCCCGTAGTTTTCTACATGATGTTTGTAGACCTTATTGTCTTTAAAGTGCATCCACCGCGGATACCATTCACTACCGAAAGCGGGCACGGAGTAGAGGCCCCAATGAAAGTAGATTCCCAATTTAGCACCTTTGAACCATTCTGGGGCTTCTCGGTGCTTTCCAAGTGATGCCCAATCTTCTTGATATGATTCCTGTTTTGGTTCTTCGGCTTGGGTAATTTCTTTGCTATCTGTTTTGTTTTCTTTGCAGCCGCTAAACAAAGCCAACGATAGGGCAAGGAGCAAAATTTTACTTTTCATAAGCTGTCGGATTTTATGGGTTGGTTATTCAGGAGTTCGACCAAAAGAGAGGGAAGCCCATTTTGTTCCATATTTTCAAGGTATGTGGCTGTTAGTTCGGTGAGTCCATTCAGTTGGTTTAGGTCTTCTTGCCAAATGGTGGTATCACCTAAAATTTGTTTGGTAAGAGCACTATAGGAAGGTTTTTCTTCAAAGGCGGTCCAGGCTTCGGAAAAAGCTTTTAAAATTACCTGGTTATCTTTCAAGGGAATTGTTCTTCCCTCTAAATCAGTCCCTTTATAAAATCGAATCAAGGCTGCAAAGGCCAGAACAATCCGTTTGGGTAAGGTGCTATTTTCGATCAAGTAATCTTTTAAGGTAGGCAGTAACCTCGTGCAAAACTTTGTACTGCTATTGAGGGCTATGCTCAATAATTGATGCTCCAAGGCCGGATTACGAAAACGGTCGAGCACATCAGCAATAAATTTATCTACCTCCACTTTTGAAAAGGGCACTGTTGTCGACACTTCTTCTTGTAATAAATCACTAATAAATTGGGTGGCCGTTTCATCTCCCATGATTTCCTTTACCAAGCGATGCCCAATCAAATAACCTACGGGAACCATCGCTGTGTGGGCGCCATTGAGCACCCTTACTTTTAGGTTTCGATGGGGGTCTAAATCTTCCACCAATTTGATGTTGAGGTCGGTTTGCTCAAACGGAAATTCCTTTTTAAGAATTTCAGGCCCCTCTATCAACCAATTCAGATATAGTTCGCCGCTCACAGCCAATTGGTCTTCGAAACCCAATTCCAACTCAATGGTTTTTATTTTGTCTTTGGGATAACCTGATACAATTCGGTCGACCAAAGTGTTGTAAAAAGTGCAGGATTCGTTTACCCACTTGTGGAAATCGGTATCAATTTTCCAATGGTCGGCATATTGAAGAATCACGCTTTTTAAAGTGTCTCCATTTGCTTCTATAAGTTCGCAGGGAAGTAAGATGCAACCCTTATCCAATGCGCCTTGAAATTGCTTGAACCGTTCGAAAAGCCAAAGGGTCAATTTTGCTGGAAATTCGTGAGGCGGGGTATCTGAAAGACTATCCTCTGCATTGAATTTGATACCCGCTTCCGTGGTGTTGGAAATGATAAAGCGTATTTCAGGATTTTTGGCCAGTTCTAAATACGCTGCCCATTGGGTATAAGGATGGATTACGTTTTGTACACAGTCCACGATTTCCAATTTCTGAACAAATTGGCCGTTCTCTAGTCCTTCCAATTGCACAGAAAAAAGTCCATCTTGTTCCCGTAGTTCCTGATAATCCCCTCTTTTAGTAGGCTTTACAATCACAACTCCAGCATTGAAATCAGTTTCTTGGTTGAGCTCTTGAACAATATGGTTGACAAAAGCCCTCAAAAAGTTCCCTCCACCAAATTGCATGATACGCAACGGTCGTGGTTTGATATTTGGTAGATTTATCCTGTTTAAATTCTTCATTCTTTTTATAGGGATATACCCCTTTTCCAGGGAATAAAATCATCTTGCATGAGGCGAACAGCATTTGGCGTTCTTTCCCCACTCGCCACTGCGATAAGATATTCCAACAACTCCTCTCCCTTTTCAGCAATGGTTGCGGTACCTTCAATAATTTGGCCCGTATTGAAATCTATGATGTCCGCCATGCGTTCGCTCAGTGCCGTGTTGCTTGAAATTTTTATTGTAGGGGCAATGGGATTACCCGTAGGAGTACCTAGACCAGTGGTAAAACAAATTAGGTTGCAGCCCGAACCTGAGAGTCCTGTGGTGCTTTCAACATCGTTGCCAGGGGTGCATAATAAATTGAGGCCTTTTACTCGGACCGGTTCGGTGTAATCTAGTACTGCCTCAATCACCGAGGACCCCCCTTTTTTTGCCGCTCCAGCTGATTTCATGGCATCTGTTATCAAACCATCCTTTATATTTCCAGGAGACGGATTGTTCTCAAAACCCGAGCCCACAGCTTTCGCACGATGGGCATAAGCGGTCATGAGTCGTACAAATTTCTCAGCTGATTCTTGGGTCCCACATCGGTGTACCAATTCTTGCTCGACCCCGTTCAACTCGGGAAACTCAGCCAATACTGTGCTACCTCCCAAAGCCACCAACATATCAGAAACATGCCCAAGGGTCGGATTTGCAGAAATACCTGAAAACCCATCGGATCCGCCGCTCTCCAATCCCAAAACCAGTTTACTCAAAGGAGCCGGTTTGCGTTTGACTTTATCGGCTTCCATCAAACCGATAAAAGTTTGTTTTACAGCATTTTCAATAAAATCCCGTTCACTGCCGCCACTTTGTTGTTCCAAAAAAGCCAAAGGTTTTGAAAACGCTGGGTCACGTTGGGCAATTGCTTTTTTCAGAATATTGATTTGTGCATTCTGGCAACCCAAACTTAGTATGGTGGCCCCACCAACATTTGGGTTGGGCAAGTACCCAGCCAACAACTGGCAAAGGGTATCGCTGTCTTGCCGAATTCCGCCACACCCGCCGTCATGGGTCAGAAATTTAATGCCCTCCACATTTTTAAAAATCCGTTCTTTACCAGAATTGGTTTCTGACCTTATTAGATTGGCTTGCAAAAGCTCATCCTTAGTAGCTTGTTTTTTATAAAGGTTTACCAGGGCTTCCGTATAGACTAAGGCCCCTTCGGGAGTTTGGTAGCCCAGTGGTTTGAGCAGCGCTTTTTTGAGCACTTCAACATTACGGTTTTCACAGAAAACCAGCGGTATGACCAGCCAATAATTGGCCGTTCCCACATTGCCATCCGTGCGATGGTATCCCTTGAATGTCTTCCCTTCAAAAGCCTCCACATTCGGTGGTTCAAACTGCCAGTTTGTTTTTTTGTCAGTGGAATATTCGCCGGCAGCATGTTCAATATTCTTAACAGTAATAGATTCACCCAAGGCAATAGGTCGGGTGGCCTTGCCTACCAAAGAGCCGTACATGAAAATGGGCATTCCTTCCGAGAGCGGTGCTGTTACGAACTTATGTTTGGCCTTTACTGAACTTGGTAAGCGAAATAGTTGTCCTTGATGTGCAATCGCTGTATCCTTTTCCAAATCGGTTAGCGCAACCAATAGGTTGTCTTTTGGATGGATATGGAGAAATTGCTTCCTCAAGGGTTATGACTTTTGTTTAATGTTTTGAATCAATGTTAAGGTGTCGGTGACTTTTTGAGCGAGTCCTTCAAAGTCTTTTTCTGCAAGGACTTCTTTAGAGATGAGCTTAGAGCCCATACCTACACAACTGACACCGGCGTCAAACCAGTCTTTTAGATTTTTTTCATCGGTGGTTACGCCACCTGTTGGCATAATACTTGTCCACGGCTGTGGTGCTTTAATGGCCTTTACAAAACCTGGGCCATAAGCGGAACCAGGGAAGAGTTTAATAATCTCCACACCCAATTCTTCTGCTCGGTTAATTTCGGTCAGACTACCACAACCCGGAGAATAAAGTACTTTTCTTCGGTTGCAGATTAAGGCAATGTCTTCCCTCAGCGAAGGGGTCACGATGAAGTTAGCCCCCATCTGCATAAAAAGACTGGCCGCAGCGGCATCTGTAATGGACCCAACGCCGAGCATCATTCCATTTAACTCAGATAGGGCATATTTATTCAAGTCTGTAAAGACCTCAAAGGCAAAATCACCCCTAGCTGTAAATTCAAGTAATCTAGCACCACCATCATAGCAGGCCTTCAATACTTTTTTACCCAATTCCACATCGGCATGATAAAATAGGGGAACCATACCCTGTTGGTTCATGGTCTGCGCTACTTCCAATCTTGAATATTTTGCCATAATATGCTATCTAGAGACCCTGCCCGAGGCATCGCCATCCATTAATTTTTTTACTTCATCAACGGTCATCAAATTGGCATCGCCCTTAATGGTATGCTTTAAGCAAGAAGCGGCTACTGCAAAATCAAGCGCTTTTTGGTCATCGTTTGGCCAAGTGACCAAGCCGTAAATGAGTCCGCCCATAAAAGAATCGCCCCCACCGACACGGTCAACAATGTGCGTAATCTGGTACTCCCTTGACTTGAACAGTTTTTCACCATCATACAACACGCCTGCCCAAGTATTGTGAGAGGCTGATAACGAACCTCTTAAGGTGGTAATTACCTTTTTAGCATTCGGGAATTTTTTGGTCATTTGTTTGCAGACTGATAAAAAGGCTTCCGCCTTGACATGTTCACCTTGGGTGGTAATATCTAATCCTTCGGGTTTGATGCCGAAGTGTTTTTCAGCATCTTCCTCGTTACCCAAAACAATATCGCAGTAGGAAGTTAGTTCGGTCATAATGGCTTCTCTATCTCCCCCATATTTCCATAGTTTGGCCCGATAATTCAAATCGGTTGAAATGGTCACCCCCATATCTCGAGCCACTTTTACCGCTTCAATACAGGCGTCCGCAGCGCCTTGTGAGATTGCCGGTGTAATTCCTGTCCAATGAAACCAAGAAACATCGATAAATACTTTTTCCCAATCGACCATACCAGGTTTAATTTCTGACATGGCCGAATGTGCCCGATCATAGACAACTTTACTTCCTCTTGATACGGCACCTGTTTCCAAAAAATAGATTCCCAAACGGTCACCTCCGTAAACGATATGTTCGGTTCCTACGTTTCGTTTTCGCATTTCCATCAAAGCACATTCACCAATATCATTTTTGGGCAAGCGTGTTACGAAATCCACATCAAGTCCATAATTGGCCAGTGATACGGCAACATTTGATTCGCCGCCACCATAGATAACATCAAATTGGTTGGCCTGTGAAAAGCGTAAAAAACCCGGAGGTGCCAAACGCAACATGATTTCTCCGAAGGTTACAATTTTGCTCATTGTTTAGATTTATAGGGTTACCATAGCTTTAATGACTCCGGTATTTGGTTGTGACCAAGAATCAAAATGTGCTATCATTTGTTCAAAATTAACGGAATGTGTAACAAAACTTGGGGTTGGAAACTGATCTATCACAGAAATGACGTATTCAAAATCTTCAATAGTAGCATTTCGGCTGCACATCAAAGTAGTTTCTTTTGCATGAATGCCTGGATGGTTAAAGGTCAAATCACCTTTTGACAATCCAACCAAAACATAACGCCCGCCATGGGCCATGTAATTGATTCCATGTTCCAACGCAAACTTATTTCCGCTGGCATCAAAGACAGCGGTGGCAAAATCACTATTTGTTATTTTGCTGACTGCTTCTACCGCATTTTTATCGGCCCTAACAGTGTGGGCCACACCAATTTTTTCTTTGGCATAAACCAAGCGTTCTTCGTTCACGTCAATGGCAATGACCGATGCTCCCTGTAGTTGGGCCAATTTCATAATACCAATACCTATTGGACCACACCCCATAACTGCTATGGTTTCCCCTTGTTTTAGCTGTGCTCTCCGTAGGGCATGTGCCCCAATCGCTAAAGGCTCCACTATTGCCATTTCTTCCCATTGTAAGTTATTGGAAGGTAATAATAAATTGTAGGGTAGATTGATGATTTCTTGCATACCCCCATCAGTATGTACTCCCAAAACCTTGATATTGGTGCAACAATTGGGCTTACCGTTTCTACAAGCAATGCATTTATTACAACTTATATAAGGCATGACGACAACCTTGTCACCAACTTTTATATTTTTTGGGTTTGTACCAATCTCTAAAACCTCTGCAGCGAGTTCATGGCCCAAAATCCGCGGATAACTAAAAAAGGCTTGATTGCCGGCATAAGCATGCAAATCGGTACCGCAAATACCAATTCGTTTTATTTTCAGGAGGGCTTCACCGTGATTTGCTTTGGGTGCTTCTTTATATCTCAGTTGAAAATCACCCGGAGTTTCACAAACAATATATTTCATTTCGGTTGGTGTGCTTTGATTACATAAAGCGCATCCCAAAAAAGGGATGCGCTCAACTCAAAAAAACTGATTTAAAAACTAAACTTTACCCTTATATTTTTCCTGATAATGTGATTTCGACTGTGTAGGCGTGTTGTCCTAACTTCTCTCCTAAACTTTGCAGTAATAGGCCCTTTTCATCTTGTTTAAATTCTAAGTCTTTGCTGCTGCCCAGCATGCGCACGTGTTCAATTGCAAGGCCGTTTAAGTTTTCATGCCCTTTGGCACATGAAGTAATATTGATTTGATTGTCTTCTGGCCAATCCAATAGAATGGCGTACAATTTGTTTTCTTTTTTTGTGAAGCGGATGTCTTTGGCAGTGAAGCCCTTGTTGTCCCCCTCAGAATGGTGTCCTTTTTTGACCTCGGTAGGCCCTTCGCCAAAAACACTCCAATATTCGGTTTCATAGATGGCTTCTCCATTAAGGTCTAGCCACTGACCAATTTCCAATAAAATCTTTGCCTGGTCTTCAGGAATTGTACCATCGGCCCTTGGTCCTACATTCAATAATAGGTTACCGTTTTTGGATACAATGTCCACAAGATCGTCGATTAATTCGTTGGGGTTTTTTGATTCCCAGTTGGTGACATGCCCCCATGAATTTTTACCGATTGAGGTATCGGTTTGCCAAGGGAGTTTTCGAATTCCGGGTAATTTTCCTCTTTCCAAATCATAAATAACTGTTCCTTCGGGGAAGGCTTCGTGGTCAAAATTCTTGTCGTTGATAACTACTTCTTTGCCCCAATCCAAACCTTTATTGTAATAGTAAGCTGCTAGTTTTGGTCTGTAATCCGCGAAATCAGGGATATCCAAGTAAAAATCAAACCATAAAATATCAGGCTGATAATTATCGATTAAGTCAATAGTGCGGTTCCACCATAATTTTTTGAACTCCTCAGAAACGGGTTGTGTTAAATCTGACCCTTTCGCTGAGTACAAGTCGGCATATTGAGGGTCTGCCGTATCAAAATGCTCCTTTTTGTTGTAGAATGACCAATTGAAAGCATAGTGTGATGAGGCACCCATAATCAAACCTTCCTTTCGCCCCTCTTCAAATAATTCTCCTAGAATATCTCGTTTGGGGCCCATGTCGTAAGCATTCCATTTGGTGGTATTGGCTTTGTACATGGCAAAACCATCATGGTGATCGGCAACAGGTATGACGTATTTAGCCCCCGACTTTTTGAAGAGACCGATCCATTCAGATGCATTGAAATTTTCTCCTTTGAATAGTGGTATAAAGTCTTTGTACCCAAACGTTTTTTGGTCACCCCAGTGTTTCTTATGGTGCGTAAAAACTTCATTTGGCCCTTTTTTCTCAAAATTCAACTGAGCAGTGAAAGTAGCAGTATCCATATACATTTGTCTAGGATACCACTCAGAGCCATGGGCAGGAACCGAATAGGCCCCCCAATGGATAAAAATGCCAAACTTTTGGTCATTGAACCATTCAGGGTCCTTGTAATTCTCCTTAATCGATTTCCAATTGGGTTCGAATCGTGTTGAGGATTTCAAACCTTTAGGTGTTTTAGCAGTCTGCGCAACAACAGGGCTAACAATGAATGCTACAAGTAGGATTTGAACAATTTTTTTAATGCTATTCATAACGCTTTAAAGCTAGGTGTGGGTTATAGAGCATAACCGTTGCTAAATTCTATCTTTTCTTCGCTCAATTAAAGAACAGATGTCTTTATGACTGCCACAAATGGTCATCCCTTTTTATTCTAACTTAGATATGATTTTCTTTGGTTAAATCCCTTTCTGAAAGTATTGTCGCGTAAAGTTAAAATGTTATCAAAGCTTGTTGTTATAGTAGTATTTTGTATATCCATTTTTAAGATGTACTCCCAAAATACACCCCAACGACCAAATATTATTTGGCTCATGGCAGAAGACATAAGTTTGGATTTGGCCACCTATGGCATGCCTGCTGTACAAACTCCACACTTGGATAAAATGGCCAATGATGGTATTCAATTCAACAATTGTTTTGTGACTAATCCTATTTGTTCGCCCAGCCGATCTGCTATGATATTAGGGGCCCATCAACAATTAACCAATACACGCCACCATCGTAGCAACCGCGATGTGGTACTTTCAAAACCATTTGTTCCATTTACAAAATTACTTCGTGAAGCAGGATACACTACAATTTTAGGTCATTCCGGGGTAATGGGAAAGGGTAGAAAGATAGATGTAAACTTTAAACATCATGCCTTAGGACCCTGGGATGGGGAGGATAATTTTGGCCTGTTCGATAAATTTGATGAGTTCTTACCCGCCGATGCGCCTTTCTTTGCACAAATACAATTAATGGCGACCCACCGAGGCGACTGGTGGGATGATATCCGTGAAAAATCAAAGCATCCAGTAGACCCTGATAAGGTTATTATGCCGCCATATCTTGCTGACGACCCCATAATTCGACTAGATTGGGCTAAATACTTGGATCAGATTGAGTATATGGATAATGAGGTAGGTATGTTATTGGATGAATTGGAACGCAAAGGATTGACAGAAAATACCGTCGTTATTTTTATCGGGGATAACGGGCGTTGCAATATTCGAGGTAAAGGATATTTACACGACTCAGGACTTCGTATTCCCCTTTTGGTTAAATGGCCTAATGGTATCATGTCAGGGCAGATAGATAATCGTGTCATTAGTGCCACCGATATCACCGCCACGATTGTAGATGTGGCTGGAATTGAGATTCCAGATTTTATGACAGGTAAATCCTTTTTGAAAGAGGATTTCGACCGAACAGAAGTTTTTGCCTCTCGAGATCTTTGGGATGAGATTCCCGAGAAATCCAGGGCCATTACCACTAAGAAGTTAAAGTATATTAGAAATTATAAAACGGAAATTCCGTTTGATGCCCACCAAGCATATTTAGAATTCTATCGCCCTGCAGTCCATGTCATGCGCCGTTTAAAAAAGGAAGGAAAGTTGAACGCCAATGAATTGCTTTTCTTCGGTGAAAAGCCTAAAGAAGAACTTTATGATTTGGAGCAAGATCCGCACGAATTGAACAATCTTATTTTGGACTCCGATTACGTCGAAGAACTTGCCGATATGCAAAGGCGAATCCTTGATTATGATATCGATTTTACCCCAATAAGTTCAGAATATCGACCCGTACCCCCAGAATCTGTTGATTTGTTGCAATGGATAGTAAAAGAACGTCCGAAAGACTACGAACGAATGTTGGCGGGTGAAGAAATAGGTTTTGGTAAAATGATGAAAGTATTTTACACTCAAAAAAAGTAAAATCAGCTATGAAAAATTTTAAGACGCTTTTAGTATTGACCTTGGTATTTCTTTCTTGCAAGGAAAGACAAAATCAGGAATCCTCCTCAGAAACAATGGAAACAAAGCCAAATGTTGTCATCATTTACTTGGATGATTTGGGTTATGGAGATGTGGGCGCCTACGGAGCTGAACAGCTTAAAACCCCTAGTATGGATATGTTGGCCAACGGAGGCATAAAGTTTACCAACGGCTATGCCACTTCGGCCACCTGTACTCCGAGCAGGTATGCCTTGTTGACAGGAGAATATCCGTGGCGTAAAAATGCCGAGATTCTTCCTGGTACTGCTCCCTTAATTATAGACGAACAACAGCCTACCCTTCCCAAACTGATGAAGTCTAAAGGATATCATACCGGTATTGTTGGTAAATGGCATTTGGGTCTAGGTAATGGTAATACTGATTGGAACCAAGAGATTCTTCCTGGGCCAAACCAACTCGGTTTTGATGAGTCTTATATTTTGGCTGCAACACAAGACCGGGTACCTACGGTATATATTGATAATGGTTTTGTTGACAATTTAGATAAGAATGATCCTATTGCCGTTAGTTACGAAAAGAATTTTGAAGGAGAGCCTACAGGTTTGGATAACCCAGAACTGACCACAATGAAATGGCATCATGGGCACAACCAGAGTATTGTCAATGGTATTCCAAGAATTGGTTGGATGAAAGGGGGTAAATCAGCACTTTGGAAGGATGTTGAAATGGCAGACCATTTTTTGGCAAGGGCTAAGACTTTTGTTAAAACACACAAAAATCAACCTTTCTTTCTCTACTACGCCTTGCAGCAACCACACGTTCCAAGAACACCCCACCCTAGGTTTGTGGGTAGTTCAGGAATGGGTCCAAGGGGGGATGTCATTGTAGAGGCCGATTGGGTCATTGGCGAATTTGTTAAAGTACTTGAAAAAGAAGGGTTATTAGAAAATACGCTGGTCATCTTGACGAGTGATAATGGTCCCGTTTTAAATGATGGCTATTATGATGATGCTGTTGAAAAAGTTGGTGACCATGACCCCAAAGGAGGGCTTAGAGGTGGAAAGTACAGTCTTTTTGAAGCGGGTACTCGGGTACCTTTTATGGTGTATTGGAAGGGTAAAATTCAACCTGCTGTATCTGATGCCCTAGTCTCTCAGTTGGATTTCTACAACTCTTTGGCCAATTTCATTGGGGTAGACACCAGTCTTCCTGATGGAGTGAATTTGATGGATGTCTTTTTAGGGAAAACGACCCAGGGCCGCGAAAGTTTGGTTATTGAGGCCGGAGGGCGTACTGCTTTCCGACAAGGGGATTGGGCCATGATTCCACCTTATAAGGGAGTTGCAGTAAATGCCCAAGTGAATATCGAGTTGGGTAACGATAGTACATTTCAGTTGTACAATCTAAAAGATGATTTGGCACAGCAAGACAACCTCGCCGAATTAAATCCACAAAAACTGGCTGAAATGATTAAAGCCTTTGAGGCCATACGCGGTAAAATAGACACCGATGTACCCGAACTGGAGTTGAAATAGTTTCATTTCCGCAGGGATATTTCTTAACTCAAAGACAAATGTTTTAAAGCCTGCCACACATGGTTATGCCTTGTGGTGCTTTGACCAAAACCCTTTAGTTTTAATTATTGCCAAGCTAATCAAGACGTTTATGAAGCCATTCTGTTCGGCTCTTTTTGAGTTATTTTGCATTTTGCTTTTGACTCTAACGGATGAGAAGGGCATATCAATAACCAATCATTATTTAAGGATACCGTTTGCTGTAAAAGGCGTAAGTCAATCCATGACCTTTGGAAATGATAACGCTATCTTTTTAGAATTATACCAAAAATTGGAAATCGATACCTTAATCGGTAAATCATTATTGATTATAGGAGCTTCAAAAACTTTGGGTAATAATGATATCTGGGCAAGCGCACTTGGTTTGAAAGATTCAGAAATAACCGTTGGAACCAACTAATGTCACGAATTGAGTTCAAATATCAACTCTTTTTCTTGCTGATAGGAACTCTTTTAAGCACTACCCAAATCTTTGCACAAAGCAAAAAACCGAATATTATTGTAGTTCTCACCGATGACCAAGGTTGGGCTGATGTGGGATTCAATGGAGCAACTGATATTCCAACACCAAATCTGGACCGTTTCGCCAACCAAGGGGTCATTTTTGAACAAGGCTACGTTTCGCATCCATATTGCAGTCCTTCTCGAGCTGGTTTGCTTACCGGAAGGTATCAGGCACGTTTCGGTCATGATTGCAACCTGCCTTATAAAGATGATAATGATGCATCGATAGGTACGCCGCTGTCGGAAGTAATGATTTCGGAAGCCTTGAAGGTTCAGGGCTATGTTACTGCTGCTATTGGAAAGTGGCATGTGGGCGATGCCCCCAAACTGCATCCAACTGAACAAGGTTTTGACCATTGGTTTGGTTTTGCCGGTGGAGGAATGAACTATTGGGGGAATTCAAAAGGACCCATTAGGACCATCGTCAGAAATGGGGTTCCTGTTCCCCAATCTGAACTATCCTATCTCACAGATGATTTCACAAACGAGGCGTTGAGTTTCATATCGGATAATGAGGAAAAACCTTTTTTTATCTATTTAGCTTATAATGCGCCGCATGCCCCAGACCATGTTACCCAAGACTATCTGAAGGAGACAGCCCATATTGAATACGGTGGGCGCAGTGTTTATGGGGCCATGATGAATGCAGTGGATGCTGGGGTGGGAAGGATTGATGCGCTTTTGTTGGAAAAAGGCATCAAAGAAAATACCATTCTAGTTTTTTTGAGTGATAATGGGGGCCGTGTAGAACATGCCGACAACCGACCTTTTCGAGGCCATAAAGGAATGTTGTTTGAGGGCGGTATTCGCGTGCCTTTTTTCCTGACATGGCCAGAAAAAGTAAAAGGTGGCAAAAGGTATCCTGAAATGGTAAGCTCACTGGACCTTTTTCCTACTTTTCTCTCCGCAGCAGGAGGAAAAATCAATGAAGCCAAACAATTGGATGGGGTGGATTTACTCCCATATCTTTCTGGTGGGCAAACCGAAAAACCCCATCAAAACCTGTTCTGGAGAGCTGTTGGTGGATTTGAATATGCCGTACGACATGAAGATTTTAAACTGTATAAAAGTGCTTACAAGGAGAAGACCTTGCTCTTTAACTTAAAAGATGACGCACAAGAGCGTTTTGATTTATCCAAAAAATTTCCTGAAAAATTAGCTGAACTGGAAGCACTATATCAAGCTTGGGATGCAGACAATATCCCACCAGGTTGGGTAGACCCTCATCCTGAAAATGTGATGAAAGAATCGCAAAGATTACAGGCCATTCGAAATAAGGCTTTGCCTTGGTCAAAATCACAGTAAATGGGTTGAATAGGAGACCCACTTTTGTGGGTATCATGATAAACTACAACTGGAAGCAATAACAAAAGAAAAAAGCAATTAGGAGAAAATGGAAATATACTTAGATAAAAATGTCAATTTAAAATTTAAACCAGGTTTATTAGGCCATAGATTTTTAAAGTGGCTTAGCGCATCGTTGGTTCTAATGGGAACACTTTTTCCAATAATACAGCTTAGCGCCCAGCAGTTACCTTACGGATATCCGGAAACGAATCGAACAAAAATCAGCCTCAATCAAGGTTGGCAATTCTTTTTAGGCAACCCTGACGGGGATTTATTTCAAAAAAACATGGACGATTCAAATTGGGAAACCGTTCATGTACCGCATTCGTTGGAATTGACATCATTGGCCTTGGATGGTTTGCAGGATGATAAAGTACAGTATGAATTTCATCGTAAGGTGGGCTGGTACCGTAAATTGATTTCGGTTCCGCGAAATGACAACAAGGTATTTTTGGAATTTGAGGGTGTACATCAAGTGACCGACGTTTGGGTGAATGGCAAACATGTTGGACAGCATGCTACTGGCGGATATACCCCTTTTCATTTTGATATTACAGATTACGTACAAAAAGGCCAGGTTAATCAGATAACAGTTAGGGCTGATAACCGAAGAAGTACCGTTACACCACCTGACCCAGGTCCTTTTGATTATGTAAAGTTTAGTGGGTTGTATCGAGATGTGTATTTGGTGGAAAAAGCCCCCGTTCATATCGGCTTTAATTGGGAAGGTACTCGAGCTGGTGTGACCCTCACCACGCCAACAGTGGACGTAGTGAACAAAAATGCGACCATCAGTATTCAAACTGAAGTGAAAAATACTTCAGAAACTGAGGCAAAGGTTCAATTGGTGACCCGGATTGTAAATGCAGAGGGTCTTGTTGTTGCCGGCCTTGTCGATTCTACATCGATTCATGGAAACTCAAAAAACCTTTTTGATCAAGTTACCAGTCTTGAGGAAAATGTCCGTTTTTGGGATATTGACCAACCCTATTTGTATCGGGTAAATAGTGAAGTGTTGGTCAATGGAAAATCAGTGGATGTAGTCGAAAATACCTTGGGCATCCGCAAATTTGAATTGAATCCTGAAAAGGGATTTATCCTTAATGGAAGGCCTATTAAGCTCATCGGTTTTAATCGCCACCAGCATTACCCCTATATCGGCGATGCCATGCCCAATTCCCTACACTATAAAGACATGCTCCAGTTTAAGGAGTTTGGTTTTAATATGATGCGAACTGCACATTATCCCCAAGATGATGCCATATTGGAAGCATGCGATAAGCTTGGTATTTTGGTATATGAGGAAGCTCCTTCTTGGATTGCCATAAGTAATGAACCCGAGTGGTGGAACAATTTTGAACAAGCGGAGCGAGCGATGATTCGGAACCATAAAAACCATCCATCAGTGGTTATTTGGGGTGGGGGTATCAACCATCGCGGTTACGTGCCGAGAGTGCACAATGTAGCCAAACAAGAAGACCCCACCCGTTTGACCGCCTCACAAGGTAGTCGTTGGACAGGCTGGCAGGCATCCGGATTGACTGATATCAACGCCAATATGCTTTATGGTCCATTTATTTGGGACCGGTCAGAACCTATGTTTGCTATGGAGGGTCGTTGGGGTCCTGAATCTTTAGGGATGTACCGTAAGGATGTATTGATGACAGGTCTTATCTCTTGGAATGCCCATGCCTATTATACCTTTCATCCGACACACGCCAAGGCTAATGACCCAATTGATCGTACCAGAAGCGGTGCGATGACTATTTTTCGGTTTCCCAGACCAAAAATGAACTGGTACAAGGCCGAGTTGAAAGATGCCCCTTACGTTTACATCAAAGAAGATTGGGTACCGGGGCAGGATTCGCTTACCGCGTACAGCAATGCCCCAAAAGTGCGCTTGATGCTAAACGGCAAGGCGGTATCAGAGGGACTTCCTAGCAATGATTCGATTTATCAAGGCACTTTTCACCCTCCTTTTCTATTTAAAAATCTTGATTATGAGAAGGGAGAGATTGCTGCGATTGGAACGTATGAAGATGGTACTGAAATTCAAACCTCAAAACGGACTCCCGGAAAACCCTATGCTATAGAATTGCGGCTGGATACGGCCGGTAGAAATTTTATTGCCGATGGATCCGACATTCTGATGGCCTATGCCAGAGTTGTTGATAAAAATGGAACTACTATTCCCGATTATGAGGGGAAAGTAAAGTTTTTGGTAAAGGGCAATGCTTCCATTATAGGAGATAAGATTGCCCTAAATGCCAACCCCATGTTCACGGAATACGGTGTTGCGCCCGCCTTGATACAAGCGGGAACGACTCCAGGAACAATCACCGTGACCGCTTCGGCAAAAGGATTAAAGGCAGACTCCAAGAAAGCCTTCTTGATGGCAGAGGAACCTAATATCATTCTAAAAAATGCAAAACCCATTTACGACTTTAAAAAAGTACGTGTAGATATTGGTGCCAGTGACCAATTGGTCCAATTTGATTGGGAGTTTTGGATGGGTTCTGACACTGAAAACACGGTATTTAATTTAAAAAGTTTCGAAGGAGCAGAGGTTGTGATTTCCCCAAAAAGTAAGGACGGTCTTGTACGTTGGTTGGGCGAGATGAACGTTATTGGCCAGACTGGTTTTGTCTATGGTGATGGTATTTTGGCTATCGACGATGCTGGAATAGCCTTACGCTTTACTGGTCTGAAAAAAGGAAAGTATCGCCTAAAGACCTACCATCATGCTCCAAAGAGCAACTCTGATGTTATGGATCCAAACAAGGAGAAGCTTAAGAAAATACAGATTTTGAATATTCCCTATGAAAATGAGTTGACGGTTTCCACGTCTAGCATAAGCCAAAAAGTAAAGGTAACCGAGGGAAAAAATATGCAGTTTGAACGCCCGGGCACAGCTGTCGTAGAATTTGAAATAGTAGATAGTAAGCCCTATGAAATCTTGTTCACGGGTCCTTCAAGAAAAGGTATTTGGTTAAACGGATTTGAATTACAGGAATGGAAATGAAAAGGCTATTGATTACAGGTTTGATTTGTATGGGATTGAGTTCCCTAGTCTTCGCCCAAGAACGCGAAGTTGATTTTAATTTTGATTGGCGTTTTGCCTTGCAACAAGATACAACGCTTCCGAAGAAAATCCCTTTAGACGATGTCAATTGGCGCACCGTTCGCCTACCCCACGATTGGAGTGTAGAACATCCTTTCTCTGAAAAATGGGACGGTGCAACAGGTTATCTTCCAGGGGGTGTAGGCGTATATCAGAAGCATTTTGTCACAGACGCTAATCCAAATGAGAAGAGCACCTATATATTATTTGACGGGGTTTATAACAATGCTGCCTTTTGGTTGAATGGAAAGAAACTAGGAGAAAATCCTTATGGATATTCCCCTGTATATTTCAATTTGACAAACCTTTTAAATGAGGTCGGAAAAGAAAATACCCTTACCGTACATGTGGATCATTCTAGGTATGTAGACAGCAGATGGTATTCTGGAAGTGGCATTTACAGAAATGTCAAAATAGTCACATTGGACAAACTACATATTCCCATCTGGGGAACCTTTATCAAAACACCGGAAGTTTCAGCAGACAAGGCGTCCATTGATTTAGACGTTAAAATTGAAAATGAATTAACACAGGATACTGAACTTACTTTATTGACAAAAATTTTTGATGCCAAAGGTGTTCAGGTAGCATTACAATCACATGATGTTGTTATTATTGGTAATAGCACACAAGAATTCAATCAAAACTTTGTAGTTGAAAAACCAATGCTATGGCACTTTGATGCTCCAAACATGTATAAGGCGATTACCTATGTTTACAAAGATGGTGCTATGCTGGATCAATATACAACGCCCTTTGGCATTCGTAAGCTAGAATTTAAAGCGGATGAGGGTTTTTATTTAAATGATAAAAATACCCTTATTAAGGGTGTGTGTTTACATCACGATGGTGGTCTAGTAGGGGCCGCAGTTCCTAAAGGGGTTTGGAAAAGAAGACTTCAAAAATTGAAAGAAGCGGGTGTCAATGGTATCCGCTTATCGCACAATCCTTTCAGCACAGAATTTTTAGACCTATGTGATGAAATGGGCTTTTTGGTACAAAATGAACTTTTTGATGAATGGGATTATCCGAAAGACAAACGTGAAAATTACCACGATAGGCATACGGATTATATCTCCCGTGGGTATTCAGAGCACTTCAGGGAATGGAGTAAAAGTGATCTCACGCGAACCATTTTGAGAGATAGAAACCACCCTAGTGTCATGCAATGGAGCATCGGCAATGAAATAGAATGGACGTATTTGCACTATCGTTTTGTCACCGGATTTTGGAAAGATAGAAAGGACCCTCAAAATCATGACGGAACCTATTGGGGTAGTCCGCCAATGTTTACTCCGCAAGAACTCAAAAAAAGATATAAAAAGTCAAAAAAAGGCGAATACATTCTTACCGAAACGGCAAAACGCTTGAATGGCTGGGTAAAAGCGTTGGATTCTACAAGAACGACTTGCGCTAATTTAATCATACCACAGGTAAGTCATGTCAGTGGTTTTGCCGATGCTGTTGATGTTGTGGGCTACAGTTATCGAAATTCAGAAATTGCTTGGGGGCAAAAGCACTTCCCCAATAAGCAAATCACAATTACGGAATGTCCGGGAAGTTGGGATGATTGGAAGCAGGTACTCGAAAATCCAGGAGTCTATAGTATGTATATGTGGACGGGGATAGGATATATGGGGGAAAGATATAACGATTGGCCCAGTAAAAGTGGTTTCTCAGATATGTTGAACATTGCAGGGTTCAAGGTTCAAGGATGGAATTATTTTAAAAGCGTATGGGTAGATGAGCCACATATATCTTTTGGAACCGTTCCTATTAGTGAAATGGGGTTGAAGAAGAATGATGTTTCTGGTCAACAACTTCCAGAAAATTTCACCCC
>ERZ1740067.996-NODE-996-length-20831-cov-7.756642_pt1 | contig 20831 bp, 24 predicted proteins | sample MGYA00581736_ERZ1740067 | MGnify/ENA primary metagenome ERZ1740067 (study PRJEB43018, sample SAMN04849236) | marine metagenome | isolation source: floating plastic debris | place: Pacific Ocean | collected 2008-08-27 | study: EMG produced TPA metagenomics assembly... | reverse complement strand
AACTGCCCTCATCCGTTATCAGCACCAATGCATTGTATGCTTGATTGCCTTTTTGACTAGAGGCATACTGCGTGAGCATATCCGCAGGCTGTAAGGTTCCGTAGAACTGGGCGCTATCAGTGTCAAAAGTTGATTGTTTGGGTGCGGTTGGCTGGCTTGCAACTGCCACATAAAAGTCCACCGTATTCTGCTTTGCAGCTTCTTTGAGCTGGGTAATAGCCTGCTTGAGTTCGTCTGCTTGGCTGCCCATGCTGTAAGAGCTATCAACGACGACGGCAATGCGTTCTCCAGAAGGCAATTGTCTTTCTTTTCGAGTAAGAGGCTCGGCAACGACACGAAAGCCTTCTGAAAACGTGACTTGATGGCTAGTGGGTTGTGGACTTCGTGTAGCTGCGATAGCAGGCTCAAACCATTCATCTTTGCTGAGCTGGACGGAGTGATTGCCTCGCTTGTGTTCTGTTTTGTTATTCCAGAAAATGTTGCGCTTTTCGCTGAGCTGGGGCAGCGGCCAACCGGCCTCCGGCTGTGCCATGACGTCATAGGTCAGCGTTAGATCCAGCTCGCCGGGCTCTCGTATTGCTCGGTTGCTGGTAGCTGTAGATGCCGGAATGGGGAATATGCGCAGTCGGTACTGCCTGGGGCCTACTTGTTCTAGCAGTGCGGGATCTGTAGCCCGTTGAAACTTTGCCCGTTCCACTTCATCGTTGTAAACCTGCTGTGCGGCTCCCCGAGGAGACACCACGTGGGGAAACAGTGTTGGATTATCGGCTGTGCCCAACCATAATCCAGTGATAACAGCACTTTCTGGTAGGGAGAAAGAGTAGAAAATCTCTTGATCTTCTGGCGTAGGATTCTCGTAGTGCTCATGGATTTTGACGGTCCCCCAGTCGCCATGTGCTTCGACCGTTGCATCTTGGTTGGCTAACCGCACGACTTTTTGGTCCAAATCTAGCAGGCCGGCCTTGGTTTCGTCGCGGTTGGCTGTGGCCTGTAGCGCTTCACGAATAGCAACGCGCTCAGCTTTTTGAATCGGTTCATCGAAGAACTGCTCGTAGAGTTTCTCCGCACGGTGTGCATCGTTATTCCCCCCTCTGTACAGAAAAGGCGACAGCAGGCCATTGTGAATGTTTTGTAGGAACGTTTGTCCACCCTCAGGAAAAATTGGGTACAAGTCTCGCAATCCGTTACTCCTTTCCCAAGGGCTCAGGTATCGATACCGATTCAGATAAGCATTTGTGAGCCCTATACGAATTGTGTCCGAGTGCTGTAGCTGCCGCTGTCTAGATTTCAACTCTGAAGGCGGCAGTGCTGAAGCGGATGAAGAAGATACCAGTGTGCTAGCTGCTTCCGTAGGCGCTAGTAGCTCAAATGCTTTTGCCTGTGGTTGCTGAAACTGCAAGCCGATGAATAATAGGCAGCTAAGGGCAACTGTTACACCTGTGATTGCCCAGCTATTTTGGGTGCCATACTGTCGGCCAAATGCTTTGTGAATTCTCTCCCATGCGCGGATGTAGAAATGCACGAAGGCATAGGGCATAGAAACAAAAATAAGAAAGCTAGAGCTGAATAAAAATAAAAAGAGTCCCGCTACAGTACTCTCGATGGGGTGTGAAATTAAGTCGCCCAGAAATCGTAATACGTCGCCGAAGTCGATATTGGCTAATACATTAAACAGCCCACCGAGAAAGCCCAAAACACCCCAAACTAATGCGGGAACGGTGTAAAGCAATAGCAAAGAGCCGACGTAACCACCCACGAGCAGCATGAAGCTGTGCCCCACCATCTGTACCCAAGAAAGCCTTTCATTATGTGCGACATAGCCTGCCAATATTTCAATGGCAAACATCAGGATTGAGAAAATAACGAGCCCTAGCGTGAAAGCGCTAGCGGCTGTGAGCTCGCGAATGAGAAACAGACGCAGTAGGCACAGCGTGAATAATGGTGTCTCGACACCGTAGAAGAGTCTTAGCAATAGAGTGGGTCGGCTGCGCAATCGCCAAAAGCCCAGAATGGTGCACACCACCGGCACAATCAGCAAAATAAGAAAGCTGACAACAAAAGTAGGCTCCACCAGGCCATTACGAGCATCGAAAAAGAGATCTAGCCCAAACTGTGGCAGCATCCAGATATCTACGATGCCGATGAATACGAGGTTCCACGTCCAGAAGACAAGATGGGTGAGGATAGCGATTGTTTTTCTCATGCGTGCAGCGACGGTGCGTATGATTCAGGCAAGTTAAGGTCACTACACTAAGATGGCTAATCATTCCGGGCTAATCATTCTGTCAGTGGTCGTAAGGTTGTGCCATTTGCGGCACCGATGACGACGAAGCCATCCTTAAAACCGCTACTATGGATTCAGACTTTACATAACTTTATTTAAAACGCTGTCTTCGGGTTAGGTCATTATGGGTTTCTTTCGCCAGTACATTGCGCCGCTGTTTATTGTGCTTATTTTTGCGATCGCACTCCTTGCTACCAGCGCTCGCATCTTCCTTCCCAGCGATATGATGGCCCCCGCTCCCATATCTCAACCCGTTCCGGCACAACCTGTATCCTTCATCTCTGGCTCCGCAGCATTCTTTAGCTAGTGACCCAGCCGTTCCCCATTGCTAACTATCGGCTGGAAAAAGGTTCCAGCCTGGACCGAGCTCGCTTAGTAAAGTTTATGCAGAGGGCCTATCGCGATTTAGGTGCAGCAGAAACAGGCACGCACTTGGCCGATACCGTAGGGCGTCACTTTTCGAGTCAGTCCAATTTATGGTGGTTGATTGGCCCGCAGGCTGGGTCTATATCTGTTGGATTACCTGGGTTGCAGCAGCGGCATGAACCAATGGGTTGCCTATGGATCGGCGAATCGATCGATCAACGCAATGGGCAAAAGCAGGCTTATGTTTTCCTTTTATACATAGATAAAGCGCACCGCCGGCAAGGATTAGGCAGTGCGTTGATGGCTCACGCCCAAGTATGGGCAAAAGCTCAGGGGTACTCGCAGATGAGCCTACAGGTGTTTGACGATAATGTTGCTGCGATGACGCTGTATGAAAAGTTGGGCTATCAGTCGCAGGCAAGGTGGATGTCTGTGGATCTTTAACACAAAGACTGAGAGATGGTGAGTGGGCTAGTGGTACCGACTGCGAACATCTGAGCTGGCGAGCAGTAGATATTGATCGCTTTAAAGAGTTTATTTGTCGAAATGGTTATTTCTGGTTCGTCATTAAAGTAGACCGCATAGAAAAAGCTTCTGTGCGATCGCCAAACAATCGAACAAATCATATGAAATACGCCATTCTCGTCTACGAAACGCCGGAAGACTTTGCTAATCGTGAGCAGCACATGCCTGCCTACAATGCCTACTCAGAAGCGCTCAGCAAAGCAGGCATTCTCACAGGCGGCGCTGCCTTACAGCCCGGAGAAATGAGTACGACCGTCCGCATCATTGCTGGCGATCGCCAAGTGCAAGACGGCCCCTTTGCCGATACTAAAGAACAACTCGGCGGATTCTTTATCATCCAAGTCGACAATCTAGATCAGGCGCTTGAGTGGGCTGCCCGTTGCCCTGCTGCTAGCAACTGCGCTGTTGAAGTGCGTCCCTTGTTGCCTATGAATCAGTCTTCAGCTCAGTAGCTCATCTCTCTTTTTATCTATGAAACTCTACTTTTTTTCACCCTCAAACAACTCTCGTCGGGCTCATTCTCTTGCACTTCATTTGGGCCTGCCGATATGGAATTTGAGCTGATTGATTTGCAAGCAGTTGAGCAGCGGACGTCAGCGTTTTTGGCGTTGAATCCGGCTGGACGTGTGCCTATTTTGCAAGATGAAGAGTTTGTGCTGTGGGAGTCGAATGCGATCGCCCAATATCTCGCTAGCCAAACTACAACCTCTCTCTGGCCTCAAGACCCCAGACTTCGCGCCGAAATCACTGGTTGGCAGTGTTGGGAACTGGCGCACTTCGCCAAAGGGACTCAGCCACTTCAGTTTGAACGTTTCGTAAAACAAGTACTCAACTTGGGTCCGCCTGATGAGCAGGTCATCGCTAAAGCGCTTGAGGTTTTTCATAAAGAGGCCGCCCTTTTAGAGAAGCGCCTCGCAGCACATCCCTATCTTGTCAACGACACACTTACACTGGCTGACTTCTGTGTTGCTAGCGACTTCACCTATGCTGCGCTCTGTCAGTTTCCGCTGGATGACTATCCTGCGATTCAAGCTTGGTATGCTCGCATAGAAGCATTGCCCGCCTGGTAACAAACAGCGCCCAAGCGTTAAAGCCGTAGACTCCAAAAAGCATGAACGCATTCTCAGCCGCCGAACTTGCAGCACGTAACTCCTATGGGCGATTAATTGCCTATTTAGCGGTACGTACTCGAGATGTTGCTGCGGCTGAAGATGCCCTTGGCGATGCCTTTTTACAAGCCCTCAAAACGTGGCCCACCAATGGCGTGCCGGCCAAACCGGAAGCCTGGTTACTGACCACTGCTCAGCGAAAGCTCATTGATAGTGCTAGAAGAAAGTCAATCCATACAAAATCTCTCAATCTGCTCAATCTCACTGGGGTTGAATCTGTCACGCCATGGGATGAAATGACATCTTTCCCAGATGAGCGGCTCAAGTTGCTCTTTGTTTGTGCGCATCCAGCTATTGATAGTAGACTCCATACCCCACTGATGCTGCAGACTGTGCTGGGATTCAACGCTGCGCAGATTGGGTCTGCGTTTTTAGTAGCACCTGCCACCATGGGACAGCGCTTGGTGCGGGTAAAAGCCAAAATTCGAGATGCAGGCATTCCCTTTGAAATTCCGTCCGATCAGGCGCTAGAGATGCGATCGCAGGCCGTGCTCTCAGCCATCTATGTTGCCTACAATGCCGATTGGAGCACCGTTGCTGGTATAGAAAACGCTGGGCACGCTAGCCTTACCTCAGAAGCGATTTGGCTGGCCAAACTTTGTCGTCAGCTAATGTCAAAAGATCCAGAAGTTTTGGGTTTGCTGGCGCTCATGCTCTACTGCGAGTCTCGGCGCAACGCCAGACACACCTCCGCTGGTCAGTACATCCCCTTGTCGGAACAAGACACTGCACTTTGGTCGAAGTCTTTAATCGCAGAGTCAGAGCAAGCGCTAACCCAAGCCGCTACGTTCAAAAGCATCGGTAGATTTCAGCTGGAAGCCGCTATTCAATCGATTCATGCCCAGCGTATTCACGCAAAAGCAACAGATTTGAAAACAACAGATTGGGACTCTTTACTAAAGCTGTATGAGGGACTTGTGGAGATAGCGCCTTCTGTGGAGGCACAGGTGGGATACGCGGCTGCGATCGCACAATCTAAAGGACCTTCCCCAGCGCTTGCCTACCTCGAAACCATCACCTCAACAGGTCTGCAAACCTATCAGCCTTATTGGGCTGTGAAAGCTGATCTCCTACAACAGCTAGGACGGCTCGACTCTGCACAGCAGGCTTACCAGCGGGCTATTGGACTTTCAGAAGACCCTGCGGTTCGAACCTTCCTAATAGAAAAATCGACCTGTGATTAACAAACAGCTACTTTTTGTCCACTGCGATATTTCATAGTCATAAGGCACTTGTCAGGTAATCGTTGCTGACGCTTTTGGCAATGACTGCTGGCGCAGTTCCGATTTTCACCTAACTGTTGCAGATAGCCTAAGGACAGCACACCATACCAACGACAGACGCGAGCAATTTGGGTGAATCTGTACACTCCTCGCATGGGTGTTCTGTTTGCAGCTTATCGATAATTGTTAAACTGCACTGCCATTGGCCAGTCTTCAGCTTTGATGAGCCTCATTGCCTCTTGTAGGTCATCTTTACTCTTTGCCGAAATTCTTACCGAGTCTCCTTGGATAGAAGACTGAACTTTCTTAAAGTTGTCTTTGATCAGCTTAGAAATTTTTTTGGCGTCTTCTTTCTCAATGCCTTTTCTTAGCTTGATCTCTTGGCGAATGCGGTTGCCGCTGGCCGAGTCGATTTCGCCAAAATCAAAAATTTTCATTGATAGGTTGCGTTTAGCGGCCTTGGTTTGCATCACCACATGTACAGATCGCAGCGTCATGTCGCTATCGGTTTCCACTTCGATAGAATTTTCCTTTAACTCTAATGTGGTTTTAGTGTCCTTTAAATCGTAGCGGCTTTTGATTTCACGCCGAGACTGATCCAAGGTGTTGACAAGCTCTTGGCGATCGAAATCGCTGACAACATCAAAGGAATAAGAAGAGGCCATGGGGTCTTAAATTGGGTTCAATCAATATAAACGCATTAAATAATAACGACAGATATGCTTAGCCTGCAATGCAGCGACTGTGTAAAACGCCGATTACGTAATAAAAATTACCCTAAAGCTGCTTGAGTGCCTGCAACATACAGAGACACAATGCTGGCAATACTAATCGCCCAGGAAAGCGATCTTAAAATCGGCACGTTGAGGATATAAAACAGTGAATAACTCACCCGAGCCGCCAAATAGATAGCTGCACTACCCAGAACCTGCTCTGCTGGTACGTTTGCTACAAACGCTATCAATGCTGCGGGCGCATACAGTGCAAACGACTCCCAAGAATTTTGATGGGCCCAAGTCGCCCGTTGAGCGTATTCTGGCAGTTTATCGAACATGCCACGTGGTGCGCTCATCTCATAGCCGACTTGAAAGCGACCTGCGGCAACAGCTAGATAGGGAAAGTAAATGAGTGCAGCAGCTGCAACGATGCTGCAAAGTATAACATTCGCCGGTGAGACGAATGGAAGCGCGTAAACAATATCCATCAGTTAATTCCGCTAGTCAAAGTAGAAGAGGGTAACAATCTTTCTCTGCTCTTCAGCGTCTTGACAAGTCTTGAGCAGTGTTTTGCTATCGTGGAATGCAAAACAAATCAGCTGCTGACAGCGACTGATAATTTCTTGGTTGCACATAGCGCTTGCATCTGCCAGGGGCAACGTATCGTTGGCAGAATTCTCCACTAAGTTTGTTACTACTTCTAGCTGTTCACGAGACTCATGCGGCTGCTTGTTTAAGCTCTGCGGTAAGATCACTGTCAGCAAATTAGGTTCAGCCTTCATTGCGCCTCGAATTGCAGCTGCATTGGTGCCTGCTGCTCCTGAAGTAATTAATCGATTTCCACCGAGGACTAAGGCATAGCTCATCAGCTCGATTAGCCGCTGGTGTGTGATAGGTACGTGGCGAGATCCTAGGATGGCAATACGCTTGGAGCCAGATTGCTGGATGGTGGCCAGCTCCTGCAAAAAGTCGTCTACCTTAACGGCATCAAGTGGGTTTTCGACGGACTGACTCAAGGGCTACCTCGGGGAACAGAAAAGTAACTGGAAATCTTCTATGCGATTATGCAATATTACCAAACCCTTGTGCTCTCTTATGCATCGATTCCGGCCTTCCTCACCTACAAAGCGCTCAGAAAAGCGGTTAGGTACATGAAAGACGTATGCTTGGCTAGGCCGTGACAGCTGGGCTCAGCTCCAGTGCCTCAAGAACTCTGGAGGTGTCAAAGTGCTGGGCCATCAGATGCTTAATACACTCTACTTTGATGGGTTCGTGTAGACGCACTTGGTCGAACGCCTGTTCAATAATTTCGACCGTTGTCAGGGTGTCGAGGTCAACTGAAAGAATGGGGACCTCTAAATCGTGCGCTCTATCGAGAATGTCCTTCCGAGGGGCGAGTCTACCGGTGAGAACTAGGCATTGAGTAGAACTTTCTAGTGCCGCCATCTGAATATCAAATCTGTCACCGCCCGTGACGACTACCATGTTGTGGGCACGGTTGAAGTAACGCAAGGCTGAGTTAGCATTCATGGCCCCGATAGAAATTTCTTCGACCATCATTTGATCGATACGTTCGGGCTTATTTAGGGTCTCAGCCTGGAGATGATCTACGAGGGCTTCGACGCTAACGCTACGCATAATCGCCGTGCGTGGCAAAATGCCGAATACATGAATATCGTGCCGTTCTAGGCAAGGCCTGACTGAATTTTGGGCTGTGTCCATCCGCTTTTCGGGAACATCGTTGATCACAACACCGAGGAGGCGATTACCCAGCTGCTTTTTGGCAGCTAGCAGCTTATCGACAATGAGCGCAGAACTGTAGCGTGTGACCAAAATAACCGACGCGTGGCTCATCTGTGCCATATCAGGCAGTGATAGCCCAAACAATGTGCCCTCTTCCAGATTGCCAGGCCCTTCAATGAGGAGTACATCTTCACCTTGGCTGGCGAGGATATTTTCAATATCGTCTTTGTCGTAGGCGAGCTGCTCTTGTGCCAGCTGCTTTTGAATAGTGTCTTCGTCTAGAACGAAAAGTGTTGGACGGATTCTGCTTTCGCCTAGCTCTAAGGTTTGGGCAATGAACCGGATATCTTCATCCAGGGCGTCTTGGCCTTCGCTGGGGCAAGTTCCGATGGGCTTGGCGTAGGCAATATCTATACCTTGTGATCGCAGCTGAAGGGCTAGCCCCAGCACCGTTGCTGACTTACCACTGAAGGGCTCAGTTGATCCAATCAATAAATGCTTCGATGTCCGATCTGACGACTGGGGCACGCCCTCACTCCTTTCGACTTACAGCGTTGGCCATATCCCTAATTGAGCTATCTGGCGACTGCACAGAAAACTGCCCGAAAACATAAGATATGAAAACAGATTATGACAGAGACATCGCTTTTACGTGCTATCACTGAGCGAAAAAATATTCGTCAGCTAATGTGAGCACAAAATTTCGATTCTGAAATCTTGCAATTATTCTGACACGTTCGCCTGCGAGTAGAACAAGAAAATCGAAAAAGCTAGGGAGCCATTTCCTGACATGGACTTCCTAGCTTTTTGAGTAGTGTATGGAATGGGGAGAGACAGCGAAAAAGCGCTAGTCGTCAATGCGCAGAAGTTTGCGGTAGAAGGCTTTATCAAAGTCTGGGGTTTTATTTTGATTCATGGCCACCACGACGCTAATTAAGTAGTTGACGAATTCATGGTTGGCCATGGTGATTTCGTAGGTAAGGTCCGCGTCCCCGTCAAATTGCATGCGGCAACGGGTGAGATCTGCTGGCAGCATCGAAACATTCCAAGTCGCTAAAAACGGAACGCTGCCGGTGCCTTCAATGGCTCGTTCACCTTCGATGTTGCCTTGTTTGTAGAGTCCAATAGCGTAGGGGAGGGCATTGCGTTTTTTGCCTTGGTAGTAGGGCAGGTAGACGCTAGCTTCTGGCTTGGTAGCGGGTTTAATAGATTGAAGAGACATGGCGAAGCTGAACTGCGTAGAAGTTGAACTGCGTAAAGGAGAAGTGCTTAAGCACAAAATGCTGGTAGAGCAGGCGTAATCTGAATGTCTGTGCAAGGGACCCGTTTATAGGACCCTGTGGTCAGAAGCCTACTATCAGAATGCCCCATTAGCTGCCAGGTTGCTCACTTCAGCATTGCTTTTCTGACAGCTTGTCGGTGCCATGGGAGTGCTATTTAACACCGACACTCTGTAAAGGAGTATTGTTATATAAAAGAATTTATTAAGGAATTTAAACAAAGCTACATATGACAGACTTCGCCGAGCCTGCTGCATCTGAGTTTGACCTCTCTGAGTTTGACCTCTCTGAATTTGACCTCTCTGAGTTCGATCTCTCTGATTTTCACCTAGAGTCTGATTCAGTGTTTGATGCTGACATGTTTAAGGGATATGACGGGCGACGGTTGAAGGCTGCGATCGCACTCTCCTTACTTTGGCTGCTCACCGCCTTTCTTCATAGCGTCAGCTGGGGTCACGAGTTTGTATGGCTGTTTGCAGGGCTTGTGGGTATCTATGCCCTACGCGTTATCTTATCGAAGCCGTCAGCATCTCCGAACGCACTGCCGTCTGTTCAATCGCTGAGTGCTGATCTACCACCCATTGACACCTCAAACTGGCCTTACGTTTCCCTGCTAGTTGCTGCGAAAAATGAGGAAAAGGTGATTGGCCAGCTCATTGAAGATTTGCTCCGCCTCGATTATCCACAAGACCGCTACGATCTGTGGATAATTGACGACTACAGCACAGATACTACGGCAGAAATTGTAGATGAGTGCGCGGCGCGTGATATTCGGGTGAATGTGGTTCACAGAGGGGCTAATGCCACGGGCGGTAAGTCGGGAGCGCTGAACTTAGTGTGGCCACAAACAAAAGGTGATTTGCTCGCGGTTTTCGACGCAGATGCTCAAGTTTCGCCTGATTTGCTGCGTCATGTGGTGCCTATGTTTGATTCAGGGCAAGGCGGAGAAAAGACTGGCGCAGTGCAGGTGCGTAAGGCGATTGACAATGCCAAGACGAACTTTTGGACGCGTGGGCAAAAAGCGGAGATGGCGCTTGATTGCTACCTGCAGCAACGACGAATTGCTGTGGGTGGCATTGGTGAACTGCGAGGAAACGGGCAGTTCGTGCGTCGCAGTGCGATCGCCCAAGGTGGTGGCTGGAATGAAGAAACCATCACAGATGACCTCGATCTCACAATTCAGTTGCATCTAAATCAGTGGGATATTGGCCTTCTCTTTACGCCAGCGGTGGGTGAGGAAGGAGTGACGACAGCCAAAGCCCTGTGGCATCAGCGCAACCGCTGGGCAGAAGGTGGATTTCAGCGTTACCTGGATTACTGGCGACCGATTGCAAAAAATAGCCTCGGCTGGCGAAAGTTTTTAGATATGCTCAGCTTTTGGATTATTCAGTACATGATGCCACTCGTGATACTGCCAGATCTGACGCTAGCGCTCATTCGCCATCAGTTACCGGTGTATGGTCCCATCACCATGCTGGCTGTTGCAGTGTCAGCTATTGGTATGTTTACGACTTTGCGCCAAGCTGAGCAGACCTCCACTTGGAGTGCGATTGTGCAGACAATTCGTGGTTCGTTTTATATGCTGCACTGGTTGGTGGTGATCGCCACGATGGCCATACGTATTTCTATACGCCCCAAGCAGTTGAAGTGGGTGAAAACAGTTCATGGTGCGTCAAGCTGACGAGCCAGCTTAACGCGCATGATGATAAGGGCTAACCCTACAGAAAGGGAGATACCTACGAAAGCGATGGGTACCAAGCCTATGTGACGGATGGTGATGCCAATCAGAGCCCAGATTGCAACGGCTGGGTAAGAAACATCGCTGTACCTAAACGTGATGATGGCGGCGATACCCGCGCTGACACACATCATGGCAACAGTGGCCATAATGCCGCTCATTGGAGATGTTATGACGCTACTCTCAAACTCACTGATAGCTTCAGCAGGGACGCCTATCACGTAGAGGGCACCTGCAACGTTAAGAACCGAAGCAATAGTAATCCAACCGAAATAGATGCTAATAGGTGCTTGAAGAAACCAGCGCGTTTTTCGAGTTGGCTTAAGGTTTCTGGTCGGTAGATAAGCTGCGATTAAGCAACCCACAATGCCTAAGATAATTGCGGCTGCCCACCAGAAGTAATAGCTCAAGAAGACGTATATCCAGATCATTTGCAACACACAAGCGGCAATGATTGCCCAAGAAACTTGTTTAAACGCTTTTTGGTGCCGCTGTGCAGGTAATGCTTGATAGATGCCATAGGCAATAAGCCCTAGGTAGATGAGTCCCCAAATTGCAAAAGCATAGCCTGCGGGTGTAATGAGTACGCCACCTAACGTAGTGTTTGACACTTCGCCTGTGTTCTTACCGGCGGGTGGGAATACATTTGAGAAGCCATTAACTGTGATCGCCATCAAGATCGCCACCAGTGTCAGCCACTGCCGCCCAATTTGGATTACTGAGTTTTGTGTTTCTGACGCTTGCTTCGGGTCGTTCACAACCTCACCTAAATTTCGCCTTTCCTATTATCCAGGCTTTTTCACAAGGGGGTGGGTGTTTTTCTCTGTTGTTCCTCAAAAAACTGTCAGTTTTTTTCTATAGCGTTGGCCACTTATTGCATCTGTCGAGTTAGTTAGGACATAGATAATCGCTAGAATCCTTTATTTACAGCGGCTAACTCGACTAGCCATCAACGAATGCATCCGTTGATGGCCATAGCTCATTACATTAGTGATCTCTGAAGCCGTTTATTTCTCAGGCCTAAGTGGCGTATAAGCGTACGGCTGCAGGCTATTCCAATCGCTTGACGGATGTGCTGCGTCTAATCTGTTGAAAACGCTAACCATTAACTCGATTGTCAATCGCTTAAGAAGCGTCTTTAAATGTGAACTTGCCTAACTTCGACTAGTTTTCCCGAAAGAAATATTCACGGGCAAAGCTGAGCCAGTTAGTTAGGGTAAAGGTAACTAAATCTTTTCTCACAACACGCGTTTCAGGGCGTTGGAGCGTTTCTTTATGATGAATATTTCAAATTCTGCGTCTAAACTTTCTTCGCGTCAGTTCAGCTGGGATGCGCTGGTGCTGCTAGTGGCTACATTCTGGCTCAGCAGTAGCGTGCTGCTGGACTTTTTTATGATGCCGATGATGTATGAGTCTGGCATGATGAATGCGCCTGGTTTTGCAACGGGTAGCTACAGTCTTTTCTGGGTATTTAACCGGGTGGAAGTGCTGTGTGCAGCCGCAATTTTGACGGGGCTGCTGGTGATGCGTGAGCGCCGCTCTCAGTTTGATGTGGTGGCAAGCGGAGCACGTAGCAGGTGGGCGTTGCTAGCTGGTGCTGGTTTGATGGCGATTGCACTGACCTACACCTACTATTTCACCCCACATCTCAGTGCATTGGGGCTAAATCTCAGTGCTGGCTTCTCTGAGACACTTTCAGTCCGTGAAGCGTCAGAGATGGGACTCCTTCATATCGCATATTGGGGGTTTGAAGCGTTCAAAATCGCAGGTGTCGCTCTTCTGATGCGACTTTGCTATCGCGATATTGCGGCGGCATTTCGCTAGTGATGCTAAGGCCTGCTGTAGAGGATTCGATCGGTATCTGCGACTGATCAGCCCCCAATACTTCAATTGATTAAATGCCTGATGCACTAGATGTGTCAGGCATTTTCGCTATCTGGCCAGAGTAATCGTAGTCCCAAGAATCCGAAGCCAAGGGCTGCGATGCCTTTGACCAACTTTTCGGGGAGGAAAAAGGCGCTGCCGCCGAGGACTACGCTGATAAAGGATGCGAGTAGCAAGGCGCTGGCTGTGCCAAAGAAGACGGCCTTGGGTGAGGGTGAGGAGCCACCCAGTGCGATCGCAGCTAGCTGGCTTTTATCGCCTAGCTCTGATACAAACACCGCTGCAAAACTCACGAGAAATAGCTTCAAGTCCATCTTTGAATTCCTAACTGTCTTTCAATTTCTGATATTTTCAATTTCTGATATCAAGTGCTGAAGAGATCACCAATTAAGCCAATCGTGATTAGCAGCAGCAAAATACCAGCACAAGTGTCGAGCGTCTCTTCCGAAACCCGACTGGAAATCCATTGACCTAGCAAAACACCAATGAGACTCGTCGAAATGAGGGCGAGTCCTGCACCTAAAAACACGACAATTGGAGCTTTTGACTCAGCACTCATGAGCATTGTCGTTACTTGAGTTTTGTCACCTAGCTCTGCCAAGAAAATAGTGACAAAAGTAGATAAAAATACTGGCCAAAAGCCGCTATTTTTCTGCGCAATATCTGTATCTGCCATTGCTGCGAGTTCGTCATTCGCTAAGCTCTTTTCATTGATAGCAGCTACAGGAACTGAGGGCTTTGGGTCGGGAGACGTCACAAGTAATCCAATTTCATAGTTATTTCATTATCTGTGAGGCCTAGCTAAAATCGCAATGATGAAAATAGGATGCTTACGGTTAATTTATGGGTGATTAGGTTGTTGGTCGTAATCTGCCTCGCCATTGATTTCAATCACGATACTCTTTAAGCCAATCGCGTTATAAAAACGCTCCATTTCCTCACTACGATTGCCGTAAATTCCTGAAATTTGTTGTTCGCAGCACTCAATGGCAAAGTCATTTAGCTTTGTAGGGGCAATATTATAAAGCTTTTGAAAGGTCTCTGGCTGCACTCGACAAAAGTTCGGGCGTGTATCGTAAATTTTGCATTGACGCTTAGCTTTGTCATAATTGACGCACCAGCCATCTTCGCCAACTAAGCTCATGTATAGAGACAGCTCACTAGGTGAAAGATAGTCCGATAAATCAGGGCGGTCAGCGGGATCTAGCTGACAGCAAGCCCCACAATTTTTTACGCACTGCCAAGTTGCCATAGGTTTTACGGATGCTTTTGCTATCGGAGTCAGTAACAACCTACCGCAACTGTCTTTACAAAGCGACTAGTAGCCAGTGTGCCTGTGAATGTTAAGCACACTTGAAATGTTAAGCACATTTGACTCGGCTATGTAAAACGCTCCTGCTCCTGCTACTTTAGGGACGTGAAGAAAACGCTGAAACGCTCTACTGATAAGCGACGTAGTAACCTTAGAATTTTGTAAACAAAGCTTAATCTCACTTCCCACAAACAGGTACAATGCTGGGAAGTGAGTGAAATTGCTTAACATCATTCACAATTGGACTGTTCGGAGGATAACAAGCTTTGTTCGATAGTATTTTTTCCATTCTAGGTAGTATTGATTTCGTACTCATCGCCCAGCTCACTATGTTGGCTCTGGTGGTCATTGCTGGCCCTGCGATTGTGTTTTTGCTAGCGCTTAGAGGTGGTGATCTCTAAGGCGTTTGAGGGTCGATAAGGTTCAACGCAACGTGTCACTAGTTCTAGTGATATTTATGTTTACTGTTCGTCAGTTCATCTGTCGAAAGTTTTTTATAGCAAAATCCTCTCAGGATAAAGTCGCCTCAGCAAGGTTCGTTCAGTGACTCTTCTTGCCATGAACTTGTAGTCAAAAAGTGAACCGGCTGTAGGCGAATAGTCTATGCATGAATGAACGCTGCACAGAATTTGCGCAGCGTTTTTTTATGGCTTTTCATGTCGCTGAGCTTAGTAGATGACTAGATGCTTTGGCCATCTATCGTTGCTGCAGTATGAATTGTGCGATCGCTAAATCAACTGGTGTCGTCACCTTGAGGTTTGTCTCTTCTCCTTCCACAATACTGACGGGCACACCACATTTTTCCAGCAGCGCCGCATCATCAGTGACCTCCCAGCCTTCTGCTTGTCCACGATCGTGGCACTGCTTGAGCAGGGCGACTTCAAATCCTTGAGGTGTTTGTGCTGCCCAGAGGTTTGCCCGGTCGGGTGTGTTGGTGATAACGCCGTTGCTACCGACCTGCTTGATGGTGTCTTTGACTGGGACAGCTGCTATAAATCCCTTTGTTTTCAACGCTGCTTCTGCGCAGCGATCAAAGAGATCAGCCGTTGCTAGACACCGAGCGCCGTCGTGGATGAGCACATGAGTAGCCTCTTGGGGTAATGACTGTAGACCTTTGTACACAGACGCTTGTCGTGTATTCCCGCCTTGGATAAACGCGAGTGGAATGGTTAGCCCGCACTGCTTGACGATCTTTTCGATGTCTGGGCGATCGATCGGCTGACAGATAATGCCAATCCATTGCAGACTTTTGGTAGCAGCAGCGGCTTGTAGAGTCCAGCTAAGAATGGGTTTCTCGAGCAGAGGCATGAGTAGCTTGTTGCGATCGCTTCCCATGCGACGGCCCACTCCTGCTGCTGGAATCAATAAGTGCACGAAACGTCCTCGTAGAGATAGCCTGATTTGCAAACGGCCATGGTAGCTGTTTTTAGCAAAGTGTTGGCTTGTATTCACCACAGACATCTTACTGGTTACCTAGAACACCATTTATAGCAAATTCGGGTTTTATCTTGAGGGATTCGCGCTAAGCTACCCGGCGTCCCTTAAAATATGAGCGGATAAAAATATGAAAATATTAACCGCATGCGCATACTGGCCCTAGTTCCTGGTGGCATCAGTGATCAGCTTTTGTTTTTTCCGGCTTTAGATGATGTTAAGCGAGCCTACCCAAACGCTGAAATTGGTGTTGTTGTTGAGCCACAGGCGACCGTCGCCTATCGAGTCTCAAAAATTGTCGACGCCGTTATTCCCTTTACTTTTTCTGCTGCGAATAGTCCTTCAGACTGGGCCAACTTGCTTGGACGGGTACGTGATCGCGAGTATGAAGTGGCTATTACCACGGATCTCACCTGGAAAATGGGCCTTTTGCTGTGGCTAAGCGGTATACCAACTCGCGTTACGTATCAAAGTACGCGTGCGTCCCTTTTCTACACAGCCACTGTTCCTGATAGGTCACAGGAATCGGCGCAGTATCAGGCTGAGCGCTACCACGATTTGCTACGGGCGATTGATATTGCTGGGCCGACACCAGAGATGTCTGTGAATGTCCCTGAGGGCGATATCGCATGGGCAAATGCACTGCGCGATCGCCTTGAACTCAAAGGTGGTTACGTTCTGATGTATCCCGGTCAAGACACTGGGCGAGTCGGGGCAACCGCTCAGTATCCCCTTAGTGGATGGCAGGCGTTGGTTGCCGACTTCAGAGCCAAGAAGCCCGACATGCCGATTGTACTTTTGCAAACGGAGTCGAGTGCGGCTCAAGTGAATGCGCTCAAAGCTGAAGATGTGCAGCTTATCGTCATCACAGCTGGAAACCTGGGACAAACTGCTGCTGTTGTGGCCGGTGCAGACCTAGTGCTTACGCCCGATAGCTATGTCATGCAGCTAGCCGCCGCTCTCAAAGTGTTCACATTGGCTCTGTTTGGTAAAAATCAGCCAGGTGAAATGCTGCCGCCTGTGACCGGCGATGAAACCCGCTTTTTGGGGATTGCCTCAGGCACAGGACAAGTTGCTGATATCGAGCCGGATACCGTTTTACAAAAAGTGTGGGGTGGATAAGCTCGCGTTTTGATATGTTGGCTGTCCCTTCGCAAATGCCTAGTCTGCTAGGCAATAGAACATGTACCTATTAAATCCTTACCGCTCTTAAAACAATGGATCAAATTCAACTACAGGCCTCTAAGCTTTGGGATCTTATCTTCTCTGAAGAGACTGGCGAAACTTATCAAAAAACGCTCAACCTCACAGGCACTATTCTCAAAGAATCAGCGCAGCTTATCTGGCTGATCATTTGTTCTGTATTTGTCTTTGGTGCTTGGTTTGGCGATGCATCGATGAAGACTGGCAATGGTCTGCGTACCTGGATAGACCGGCAGAATAATCCTAGCTTGGCTCCCGCAGAAGATAAAAAGCCGCTTGCCGAGACAGGCAAAGCCCTGCTAGCTAATGGCCGTAGTGGGTTTGATAATTTTCTCAATACGGCAAGAGAGCAGCTCGGTCTTGATCCTGTAGAGCCGACTCCTGTGAGAAAGCCATCATTTAAGGCAGCGGCTTCTAAGCCTGCCGCAGCTGCTCCTGCGGCAGCTAAGCCAAAGGCCTCCTCTGCGCCATCTCCTGCACTTGCCACGTCGGCGCCTGCTGCTAAGTCTGCACCAGTTCAGAGCGCACCCTCTGCGACTACATCACCGACCAGTGAAGTGATAGCTGAAGAAGAAGAAATTTCCCGTGAGCCCGATAGTGGTGACTGGCCTCCTCAAGAACTAGATTAGTTAACGCTCAGCCCTGCTATTCTGAGCTGATTGGTTTTAGTCAATTGATTTTATAGTTGCTCGCTTTCAGGTTTAGTTAACCTGGGGCGAGCACTTTTACTTTTGATTATTTTTTGGCACGACGCTTTGAGAGCTTATTCAATGCGTAGAAGACAACGACGATAACAAGTACGATCGCCAGCAATGGCACTGTCAGTGACAACACTGCTAGCACGAGCGCGCTCAGCCATTCCACGCTGGCCGTTATCGGGCTTGCACAGCCTCCTGTTGCGGTATTGCTAGTGAGTCGAGTTAGGCTGGTTAAGCCTTGAATCGCACCCGCACTGCCACCCCCTGCAAAAATAGCCAGGCTCCATTGCAGTAGCGTGGGCAAGTCTGCGGCGAAAGTGCCTGTGAGATAAGTGCCTGCAATCACCGCGGCTGGAAATTCGACGGTATCCAATGCGTCATTGACCCAGGGAATGTAGAAAGCGGCGATTTCGATAGCGGTTCCAATGAGCAGTCCGAAAAACGCTGGGTACGAATCGAGCCAGGTCATCTCCGGGGGTAGGACAAAGTCGCCGAAGAGAGCCGCCGTGCTCAGACAGGCAAAGGGTACCAGGATGCGAAAGCCTGTCGATGTGCTGAGCCCGATACCAATACATAGACTCGCCAACGCGTTCATGCGCCGTTACCGAGCAAAAATAGGCCCACCATTGTGACGCTGTTCCAAGTGCTGTGTAGCAGAATTGATGCCGTGAGGTTGCGCGATCGCGCATATACAAACCCTAGAATGACTCCGAGCACCGTCAGAGGCAGCACCTCGGAAAAGCTAAGGTGTGCGACCGAAAAAATCAAGCTGCTAAGACCAATCGCACCCCAGGTGGGCATGTAGCGGGTCAGGGATGGCAGCAAAAAACCGCGAAATAGAACTTCTTCAAAAATGGGTGCGGCAACAGCGGCAGTAAACAAAAACATGCTGAGCGCAATGGGGTCGCGCTCTTCTAAGACAAGTTGCAAGATGGGATTGTTGCCGCCTTGCCCCTGCCAAATTTGCTGATTGACTAAGGAAATGCCTAGCATCAGTGGCAGAGCGACGAGGTAGCTACCGAATCCCCACAGCGGCCAGCGACCTGTCAGGCTAACGCGAAACCAATCCTTGGAAAGCGGCAGATATTCTTTGATAGCCACATACAGCACACCTAAAGTGCTCGCTGCCATCAGCAAATAAAACACCAGGGAATTCAGATCTTTTCCTCGGCTAGAATAGCCCAGTATGAGCCCAGTTGAAGCAAAGCCTGCATCAGAAAAACCTGTGGTTCCTAAGCTAACTGCGTCTGCACTGATAGAGTTTGTCGCAATGAGCCCGACTTGAAGGACTAGCGGCAGCACGATTTGTCCTGTAAATAAGAAGCCGCCGACAATGACTAGCCAAACGGTTTCCCAATTCCAGGGGACTTCCCATGCGCCTGTTTGCAAAGCGAGTAGAGAGTCTTTTCCCCGCAGTACCCGTTGTCCTACGAGTGCAATGAGCAGCGCTGAGCCGAGCAGTCCACCCAGAGATGGGAGCAGACCTACAATGCTGAGCTGAATCAGTGTGCGTTCGGCGATGCTGGTTTCCTCAGTTTGAAGCTGCGTTAGGGGTTCTGTTTTTTCTTCAAGGGTGTATAGGCGGTTAAGGGCGATGTAGCGAAACCAACCTTTCAGCTGAGTGTTGATGATGCTGTCTGTTTCTGGGCGAATAATGGGCGGTGTGCGCCAGAGGTTTGCCAGGGTATTGGCAGCGATCGCATCTTTACTAGAGCGCTCAGCTAAGGTCTCCCAAGTAGTCAGCGCCTGGTCTATGTCTTCTCGTTGTGTGGCTACAATCCCTAAGCGCAAGTCAATTTGATCGATAAGAGCCTGCTGAGCCTGTGCAGTAGCGGCCAACTCTTGGCGTCGTGCCCGAGTACGCTCGTCGCTTAGATCATTGACACTATCAATTTGTTGCTGGAGCCGAGCTAATCCTGTGGCCGCATCTTTGCGAACTTCCTGATATTGCTCGGTGGCTGATTCCAGCGCATCTTTGCCAAAAACGGCGCTGCGAAACTGCACTACCTCTGCTTCTGGGAGTCCGCTGCCGTCCCACTCACTGGCTTGCACCATGAGATCGGTTTGGTACAGCTGAAGCTGGTTGCCTACCTGCGGTTCGTCGAAGCTACTAATGAGAGAAGCACTCATGACCCACACTACGAGTAGGGTCATGGCGGAGAGGACGATTCGCTTGAGGGTCATGTGTTGGGTGAGAGGCCGGTATAGTCTTTTTTGTATTATTGCACTTCGCTTCTGCTTGCACTTCTTCATATACAGCTGAGCCGTTCGGATAGAATGAAGACGCTCTCTGCAAACAATGCATGTATCTATGACAATGTCTTCTGGTTCTGAACAGTCGGCTGTGGCTCAATCTGCACTAGACCAAACGGCAACGCAATTGGATGAAGAAGCGACGCAATCGGGTTTGAGTGAAGCGCAGTATAAGAAAAAGATGGAGCGGCGCAAGGAAGTTCAAGAACAGCGCCTAGCCGAGCGAAAGATTGAAAAGGGTTTGGTGATTGTTAATACGGGCAATGGTAAGGGAAAGACGACGGCGGCTTTGGGGGTGGTGCTGCGATCGCTCGGTCATGGATTTAATGTTGCTATCGTGCAGTTCATCAAAGGTGGCTGGGAGCCTGCTGAAAAAGCAGCGCTGAGCCACTGGCCAGAGCAGCTGAAGTTTCATGCCATGGGAGAAGGCTTTACCTGGGAAACGCAGGACCGCGATCGCGATATTAAAATGGCTCAAGCTGCCTGGGAAAAAGCGATGACCTACATTCGCGATGACAGCTACCGCACCGTGCTACTTGATGAAGTGAACATTGCGCTTAAGCTCGGTTACCTGTCTGCAGAGCAAGTACTGGCGGGGCTAGATGAAAAGCCAAGCATGAGTCATGTGATATTGACAGGCCGAGGTGCGCCGAAGGCGCTGATAGAGCGAGCAGATTTGGTGACAGAGATGACCCTCGTAAAGCATCCCTTTAAAGAACAAGGGGTCAAAGCACAGGCCGGTATTGAGTTTTAGCCTTTTCCTGCTAGATATATTGTGAGACTGACGGGCTTTGCTTTGTGCACATATGTTGTTGTTTCGTTGTCCGCTATCGCAGTGGGCATGCGTGACAGATAAGTATTTTTACACATATAGTGATGGCCACTTAGCTCATTACATTAGCGCTCTCTAAAACCGTTTATTTTTGCGGGCTAAGTAGCGAGCAAGCGTACGTAACGCCGAAGGCGTAGCCAAGGCCAAGACGCAGTCTCGCTTTGCGATATG
>ERZ1740067.995-NODE-995-length-20834-cov-7.939121_pt1 | contig 20834 bp, 16 predicted proteins | sample MGYA00581736_ERZ1740067 | MGnify/ENA primary metagenome ERZ1740067 (study PRJEB43018, sample SAMN04849236) | marine metagenome | isolation source: floating plastic debris | place: Pacific Ocean | collected 2008-08-27 | study: EMG produced TPA metagenomics assembly... | reverse complement strand
AGATGGGCCGGTCGAGCAGGGAGATGCAGTCGTGCCGTTCCAGATAGGTCGTGTCGGGCAGGATCAGGTCGGCATAGGCCACCATCTCGGAGCTGTAGGCATCCGAATAGATGATGCGCGGAATGACATATTCGCCGCTCTCGTCCTGATCGGTCAGCATGTCGATCACGCCGCGGGTGTTCATGGACGAGTTCCACGACATGTTGGCCATGTACATGAACAGCGTGTCGATCTTGTAGGGATCACCGGCGTGCGCGTTCGAGATGACCATGTGCATCAGGCCATGCGCGGACATCGGGTTTTCCCAGGTGAACGCCTTGTCGATGCGGGCGGGCGTGCCGTCGTCGTTGAGCGCCAGATCATCGGGACCGTGGACAAAGCCCAGATGAGGCCCATCCAGCGGGGTGTCGCATGTGACCTTGCAGTGGGGTTTCGGGTGCGCCGTTGCGGGCTTGGGGTAGGGCGGTTTGAAGCGGAAGCCGCCGGGCACCTCGACGGTGCCGAGGATGATCTGCAGCACGTGCAGCGCGCGGCAGGTCTGGAACCCGTTGGCATGTGCGGAAATCCCGCGCATCGAGTGGAACGACACGGGCCGCCCCTTCATCGTCTTGTGTGTCTCACCGCGGAAATCCGTCCACTCCTGATCCAGCTCAAACGCCTCGTCAAAGGCGACGCGCGCAATCTCGGCGGCCAGGGCGCGGATGCGGGGGGCGGGGATGCCGACGCGGTCGGCGACAGCCTCAGGTGCGTATTCGTCCTGCAGATAGCGTTCGGCCATGTGGTGCATGACGGTGCGGTGGGTAAAGCCCGCGCGGCGGTGCGTGGCGGACAGGTCCGGCTGGACGCCAGGCTGGTCGAACGGGGTCAGCTTGCCGGTGGCGCGGTCCATCACCAGCTCTTTGCCGTTGCCGTCGCGCAGGAGCAGCCCGAACTCGGGCGCGTTTTCGTCGCCGTTCACGAGGCAGGGTGCGTTGGTGAACCGCGCGAGGTAATCGAGGTCGATCCGCCCGGCCTTCATCAGACAGTGCACAATCGACAGGATCAGCAGGCCATCAGTGCCGGGGGTGATGCCGAACCAGTCGTCAGCCACAGCGTTGTAGCCGGTGCGGATCGGGTTCACCCCGACAACGCGCGCCCCACGGGCCTTGATCTTGCCGATGCCCATCTTGATCGGGTTGCTGTCGTGGTCTTCGGCGACGCCGAACAGGATAAAAAGCTTGGTGTGGTCCCAGTCGGGCTGGCCGAATTCCCAGAACGCACCGCCCATCGTGTAGATGCCCGCCGCCGCCATGTTGACCGAGCAGAAGCCGCCATGGGCGGCATAGTTGGGCGTCCCGAAGTTTTGTGCGAAAAAGCTGGTGAAGCTTTGCGACTGATCACGACCGGTAAAGAACGCCAGCTTTGACGGGTCATCCTTGCGGATCGGGGCGAGCCAGTCGGTTGCGATGCCCAATGCCTCGTCCCAGCTGATTTCCTCGAATTCGCCCGAGCCGCGGGGGCCGACGCGTTTCAACGGCGCGCGTAGGCGCGACGGGGCGTTGACCTGCATGATACCCGCCGAACCCTTGGCGCAGAGCACGCCCTGGTTCACGGGGTGGTCGCGGTTGCCCTCGATATAGGCAACCTCTCCGTCCTTCATGTGAACATTGATACCACAACGGCAGGCGCACATGTAGCATGTGGTCTGGCGCACCTCGTCTGACACCTTGGGCGACAGGTCGATCGTCGGTTGGTCCTTGGGCATCAGGCTGCTCCGTTCATAAGGGCGAGGGCGTCAGTGGCAATCTGACGTTCTTCGTCGGTTTTGACCACATGCACTGGTACATCGCCAAAGAGGGCGAGGTGTTCGGCAATGCGGTCACGTATGGGCGCTGCATTCTCGCCGATCCCACCGGTAAAGACGATGGCGTCGAGCCCGCCCATCGCAACGATGGCCGACCCGGCGTGGCGCGCGGCCCAGTAGCAGAAGTGGTCGACGGCAAATCGGGCGGCGTCGGTTTCGGCGGCCATGAGCAGACGCATGTCGTTGCTTCCGCCGAGGCCTTTGAGCCCGCTTTCGTGGTTGAGCAGGTGGCTGGCCTCTTCGGCGCCGTAGATCTCGGCAAGGCGCAGGACGGCCATGCCGTCGATGGCGCCGGAGCGGGTGCCCATCGTAAGCCCGTCGAGCGGAGAGTAGCCCATGGATGTGGCAACAGACACGCCGTTGTGGATCGCGCAGAGCGAGGCGCCGGAGCCCAGGTGGAAGGCCAGCAATCGCGCGGGCAGGGCATCGCCGAACTGCGTCACGATCCAGGCATAGCTGAGCCCATGAAATCCATAGCGACGGATGCCCATCGAGCGCGCCTGTTTCGGCAGGGCGTAGGCCGTTGCAACCTCGGGCTGGTTGGCATGAAAGGCCGTGCCGAAGCTTGCATATTGCTGCAGGCCGGGTGCCAGCGTTTGCAGCGCGCGGATGCCCGCGAGGTTGTTGGGGTTGTGCAGGGGGGCCAGCGGTGTTGCCGCCTCGATCCCTGCGATGACGGCGTCATCGACGATGCAAGGCGCGACCAGCGACGTGCCACCATGGACAACGCGGTGTGCTGCGGCTGTCAAAGCGCTGACCTCGATCCCTTGCCGCGCGAGGCTGTCGAGGATCATGACAAGGGCCGCATCGTGATCCGGAGCGGCGACATTCTGGTCTTCCTCCCCCAGTTTCAGGTGCGCAAGCGCGCCGCCGATCCCGCTGACCTGTCCTGCGATGATTTGGGTGAGGTCGGTCTTGAACACACCGACCTTGATGGAGGAGGAACCTGCGTTGACGACGAGGATCATGCGGCCGCCATGATCGCGCCAAGCGCAACGGAAGACAGCCGTGCCGCCGCCGGATCAGCCCGCGAGGTCAACAGGATCGGCACCTTGGCGCCCATCACGATGCCCCCGGCGCAGCCTCCGGCGAGGTAGACAAAGGATTTGAACAGTGCATTGCCCGACACGATGTCCGGCACGATGATCGCATCCGCCTGGCCCGCGACGGGGTCATCGGTGAGCTTTTTCGCAGCGACGGATTTTGGCGACATGATCAGGTCAAAGGCCAATGGTCCCGAAAATTCCGCGCCGTCGATGTTGGCCTTGGCCCAAGTGCACAGCGCGTCGCCTTCCATGGACGACGGGACCGCGGGGATCGGGCTTTCCGTGGCCGACAGGAACGCAACCTTGGGCTGGGCAATGCCCAGCTTGTGCAGCAGTTTCACGACCTCGGCCGTCGCATCCTTGCGCGTGTCGAGGTTGGGGTCGACGTTCACCGCGGCGTCCGAGATCGTGATCGATCCGGTTCCGTCGGGTGTCGTGATGTGAAAGATATGGACAAAGCGGCGGCCGGTGCGCAACCCCGCCTCGCGCGACACCGCCGCGCGCATGAACGCATCCGTATGGAGCTGCCCCTTCATCAGGACATCCGCGCGCCCTTCCCCACAGGCCAGCGCGGCGGCCATGCCGGATGCGGCCTCCCCTTCGGCCTCGATGATCTCGAACCCCGAGATGTCCCAACCGAGCTTGGCCGCCTCATCCTCGATCATGTGCCTTTCGCCGGTAAAGACGGGCACCATCATGTTCGCCTCTGCCGCTTCCTTGGCTGCGGCCATGGGCAAGGGAGCGCCTGCGCGGGCGATGGCCACGCGCGGGCTCGCTGCCTGCTGCGCCATCTCGATGATGTGCGCGGGCGGCACCGCCACGGCGTCGGAGAGGAAGGATTGTGGCACGAAAACGGTCCTGGTCAAAACGACAGTGAGGGCAAGCCTAGCCTGCCCTCACCACTTGTCTATTGGATTAGGCCGCGTCCTGGGGACGCATGTCATCCTTGGAGATGCCCGCGACGGAGACCGGTTTCTTCATCGCGTCGCGGCGGAACGGCTCGCCCAGTTCCTGGTTCAGCAGCACCTCGATCAACGTGGTTTTACCGTGGTTCATCTGGTCATCGATTGCCTTGTTCAGCGCATCGGTAAGCTCATCCATCGTCTTGACGGCGACGCCTTCGAGGCCGCAGGCCGTGGCAATCCCGGCGTAGGACACTTGTTCGTCCAATTCGGTGCCGACAAAGTTGTCGTCGAACCAAAGCGTGGAGTTCCGCTTTTCCGCGCCCCACTGGTAGTTGCGGAACACGATCTGCGTGACCGGCGGCCAGTCGCCACGGCCGATGGCCGTCAGCTCGTTCACCGCGATGCCGAATGCACCGTCACCGGCAAAGCCCACGACGGGCACGTCGGGCTGGCCGATTTTGGCGCCGACGATGGCGGGCAGGCCGTAGCCGCAGGGGCCAAAAAGGCCTGGCGCCAGATATTTGCGCCCCTGATCAAAGTCTGGATAGGCATTGCCGATGGCACAGTTGTTGCCGATATCCGACGAAATGATCGCCTCCCGCGGGAGGGCCGCCTGGATCGCGCGCCATGCCATGCGCGGTGACATCCAGTTGGGCTTGGCATCGCGGGCGCGCTGGTTCCAGCTTGTGCCGGGATCGTCGTCTTCGTGGTCCATCGACGCCAGTTGCTGCGCCCAGGCCGATTTGGTCTGGGCGATCTTGGCCTTGCGCTCGTCCCGCCCGGCATCGCCCGCGGTGTCGCTGAGGCCCGTGAGAATGCCCTGGGCCACTTTGGCCGCGTCGCCGACGATGCCCACGCTGACCTTCTTGGTCAGACCGATGCGGTTGGGGTTGATGTCGACCTGAATGATCTTGGCGTCTTTGGGCCAATAATCGATGCCGTAGCCCGGCAGTGTCGAAAACGGGTTGAGCCGCGTGCCGAGGCACAGGACCACGTCCGCCTGGCTGATCAGCTCCATGCCTGCCTTCGATCCGTTATATCCAAGCGGACCGGCGAACAACGGATGCGACCCGGGGAACGCGTCATTGTGCTGATAGCCCACGCAGACCGGCGCATCCAGCCGCTCGGCCAGAGCCATCGAGGCGGCAATGCCGCCGTCCGACAGCACAACACCTGCGCCGTTGAGGATCACCGGGGCTTTTGCCTCGGACATCATCTTGGCCGCGTCGGCGATGGAGTTCTGGCCGCCCGGCGACACTTCGAATTCGATCGGGTCGACGATTTCGGTGTCGATGACTTGTGTCCAGAAATCGCGCGGGATGTTCAGCTGGGCAGGACCGGACAGTCGCTTGGCCTGGCTGATCACGCGGGTCAGCACCTCGACGACGCGGGACGGGTCGCGCACCTCTTCCTGATAGGCGACCATGTCTTCGAACAGTTTCATCTGTTCGACTTCCTGAAAGCCGCCCTGGCCGATTGTCTTGTTCGCGGCCTGCGGGGTCACCAACAGCAATGGCGTGTGGTTCCAGTATGCTGTCTTCACCGCCGTGACGAAATTGGTGATGCCGGGGCCGTTCTGCGCGATCATCATCGACACCTTGCCGGTGGCGCGGGTAAAGCCGTCGGACATGAAGCCGGCCGATCCTTCGTGGGCGCAGTCCCAGAATTTGATGCCAGCGGCCGGGAACAGATCAGAGATCGGCATCATCGCCGACCCGATGATCCCGAACGCATGTTCGATGCCGTGACGCTGGAGGCATTTCACAAAGGCTTCTTCGGTCGTCATTTTCATGTGGAGCACTCCGAAAGGGGGCGGCGATTCGCCCGGTGTTGGGATTCGCACCAGCGTATCGGGCGTAGCGCGCTGGCGTTAGGGCCAGATAAAAAGTCGATTTATGGCCAGATTATGCGCACAGCATTTCCCGCACTAGGTCAAGCCCATCGGTGATGCGGCCATGCGGGATCGAGGAATACCCAAGGCGGTAGTAGTTGCGCGGCGGTGCGTCCCCGGCAAAGAAGGCGTGCCCGGGTTCAATCAGCACGCTGCGCGCCTCGAGCGCCTTTGCGCGTTCGGCCATGTCGACACCCTGCGGGGCCCGCATCCAAAAGGATGAACCCCCAAAGGCGCCCATACCTGCAACGCGCAATCCTGCGGCGTCGATGGCGCCTTGCATCGCTTCGCGGCGGGCTTGAAGCGCCGCACTCATCTTGCGGATCTGGGCATCGTAGTGACCCATGGATAAAAAGTAGGCGGCGGTGCGCTGAATATGTCCCGGCGGGTGACGCAGGACGGAGGTGCGCAGGGCGCGCGCTTCGCGCACAAACGGTTCGGATCCGACAAGATAGCCCAGCCGCAGCCCGGGAAACAGCGACTTGGAAAAGCTGCCAACATAGATCACCCGCCCATCCCGATCCATGGATTTGAGCGCGGGAGAGGGTGGTTCGAGAAAGGACATCTCGAACTCGTAGTCATCCTCGACGACAAGCGCTTGCAGCTCTGCGGCCTTGTCCAGCAAGGCCTGGCGACGCGCCATGGGCATGGTGGCGGTCGTGGGGCACTGGTGGCTTGGCGTGCAAAAGATCACATCCGTTTCGGGTGGCAGGCCTTCGGGCGGCAGCCCGTCTGCGTCGACGCGCACCGGTACCATGTGACAGCGCGATTGGGTCAGGATGTCCCGCAGCGCGGGATAGCAGGGGTTCTCGAACGCCGCGGTCCGCCGTTGTGTCTACAGCACCTGGGCCGCTAGCCACAGCTCGTTTTGCGCGCCCAGTGTGATCAGGATCTGATCGCTGTTGGCGGCAATCCCACGGCGGGGCAGCGTGTTGCGCTGAATGAACTCGATGAGTTGCGGATCGTCCTGGTCAAAGTAGTCCGAGGTAAGCGAGGCAAAGTCCCGTTGCCCCAGCGCCTGCAGCGCGCATTGCCGCCAATTGGCATGATCAAACAGCTGCGGATCGGTCTGCCCATAGATGAACGGGTATTTGAAGCGCGCCCAATCGCGCGGCTTGTTCAGTGTGACGCCACCTGCAAAACGCTGCCCGATGGCGCGGGTCCAATCCACCGCGTCTTCGGTGTTTGTCTGGGGGCGAAACACCGGCGGAACCGGTGCGTTGCCCGACACGAAATAGCCTGAACGACCATGGGAAACGAGGTAGTCCGAGGCGACAAGTTCAGTATAGGCCAGGGTCACCGTGATCCGGCTGATGCCCAGATGCGCGGCGAGTTTGCGGGTCGATGGCAGCTTTTCCCCAGCGGCAAAACGGCCGGACAGAATGCCGTGTGCCACCATCTGCTGCACCTGGTTTTGCAAAGTGCCCTGATGGTGCGGCTGGAGAAAGAATGTTTCTACAGGTAGCGCCATAGAACAGTGATAGTCTGGATATAAGCCACATGTAAACTGGCATTAGGATTCGATGAAACTCGAACGCAACCATTTCATCCGGAGTAATTTATTGAGACAAAACGTATCATTTTACGATATTTACTGCAACAACACTGATTGCCCCGCTCGCGCGAATGAAATCCGCTGTTCCGGATTGGCTCGGCATGCGGCGGGCCCATCGAAGGGAATGCGGGATGCCGACCTCGGGAAAACTCAACGCGCTCACAAGGGGCGTCTTGGCGATGGAAGTGCCGCGCCTGAACCGTTTTGCCATGTGAGGGATTACAGGCCCGGCGTAAAACTGGACGCGGATGCACCGTGGTGATCCAGAGGGCCCGGTTGCGTGGACGGTGGTTACGGAATGAGCGCAGACAGGGCATTGCACGTATCTGGCGGCCCCAAGGTGTACGACTGGGAGCATTGGCCTGGACGCCTTCCGGAAATCGGGACCATATGAAGCAAGCGCATCGTGCCGGAGTGGACGGTGTTTTTGGATGTTGAAGTGACAGCGGTCACAGGAGCGTACCATTGCCGACGTGCAGACCGCTCAGGGATATGCGACCGCGCATTTCGGAAAGTGGCATTTGAATGGCCTCCGTGGCCTTGGGCTGCCGGTCCTGGCCGATGATCCTTATGGGCCGGGACACGCGGGGTTCTAGACCTGGGTGTCGTCCACCAACTATTTCGAAGACCACCCGGTGTTAAGCCGCATCGGCGCACCAACTGTGTTCACCGGAGACTCCTCCGAAGTCATCACTCAAGAAGCGATCGAATTCATGGCGGATGCCGCCGCCGGGCAAGAGCCGTTTTTCGCGGCGATCTGGTTTGGCGCCCCGCACACGCCATGGATGTCTGTGTACAGAGACACAGCCGAGGTGACCGCCGCCAACCCGTCGGATCAAAGCCGCAGACAACATCACGGAGAAATCGTGGGCATCGACAACAGCGTCGGGGCCATGCGCGCGTTCCTGAACGATGCCGGTTTGGCCGACAACACCATCATCTGGTTTCTCAGCGACAATGGTTCTGTCGAACAAAACGGTGCAGCCGGGACCGGTGGTTTGCGGGGACACAAGAGCACATTGTGGGAAGGTGGCATTCGCGTGCCGTCCGTGGTCGAGTGGCCCGGCGCAATCCGCCCCGGCACGAGTGATGTGCCGGCCAGCGTCATGGATTTTGCCCCGACCATGGCAGCACTTGCCGGTTTCACCCCCGCCGATTGGGATCATGTCCTGGACGGTGAGGACATAACGCAAGTCTTGGCAGGCGACGCATTCGCACGTGAAGCCCCCCTGTTTTTCCGGCACCGCGGACAATTCGCTATCGTCGATGGCAGCCTGAAGGCGATTGCATCTGACATAAACGATCTTGGTACGTATCAGCTGTTTGACCTGTCGTCGGACCCAAACGAGGTGACTGACCTGAGCGCAACGCGGCCAGACACGCTCGCAATCCTGCAGGACAAGCTGTTGGCCTGGCAGTCGTCTGTTTCCGACAGCATGGCGGGTGCGGATTATGGCGAACGCAACTTGACGATCACGCCGCCGGATGACGTCAATTCCAGCGCTGTGTACAGCCCGTTTGTGCAGGCCATAGCGCAGGCGGTCGAGCAACGATCATTGAGCAACCGTTTGATGCGACGGGCGCGCTCCTATCTCGGCCCGGTCGCCGCGCTGTTGGCCATCCTGATCGGCGCAGGCGTGGCTTGGCGCGTGATGTCACGCCGGCGGATGCGCCGCACCTAGGCCACGCACGACCCTAGTCTTCCGCCCCGCAGGCGCGTTCGATGTCGTCCGGGAGCGTGGCCGTTTTCGCGCCGGGGTCGGAGGCGCAAGGAGCCCGGCCGGAGCGGGTGGGCCCGACGCAGGCCCCGAGGCCGCGGCCTTGGGATAATAACGCCGTCCGTGCTGGCTCAAAAAGTGCTATGACCAGGCGAAGAGGTCGGGTGCTAGAACAAGGTGGCGATCCAGGAAGTTCTCCATGTGGACGACGACACTGTCGTCACTGCAAAGCACCACTGCGAGCTGGCCTGGCCCCTCTCTGCGCGGAACCGGGCTCACGTATCTGCCGCGCTCATCTGGTACGGGACCTGACCGCTCGGTCGACATGGGTTCGATACTGTAATGCGCCCCTGCAAACGTGCAGAATGGAACACCGCGGAAGTTGCCAGATGTGGTCATGTGCACGTGGCCTGAAATAACCTGTCGCACGTGAGCGTGGTTCAGGACAGCATCGGCGAAGGCGCCGTTGTCTTCAAGAATGATAAAGTCAGTCTGAACGCCAAAGGGTGCGATATTATGGTGCAGGACGATCACCACCGGCGTCTCGGGTACCTCGGCCAAGCGTGCTTTCAGCCAATCGATCTGACGCGCTTCTAGGCGGCCCGCGCCGCGCAGTTCTGGATCAGATGTGTCGAGCACGAGCACGCGGTGGCCGCCCCCGTCAATCACGTGGTCAATGCAGCTGGTGTCGGCATTGGCGTAGTGGGCTCCCATCACGTCCAGAAACGTCGGGCGATGGTCGTGATTGCCCAAGGTCAGGTAAACGTTCGGGGTTAGTGGCGCGATTGCCGTTTTGAACCGCTCGTAAGCGGCCGCTTCTCCATGATCTGCGAGGTCCCCTGCAAAGATGACAAAAGCGGCGTCCGCGTGGACTTCGTTGACGTAAGCAACGGCCTGGTCCAGCCGGTCAAGCGTATCGAGACCGTGGCTCAGCTGGCCTTCGGGAACCAAGTGGATGTCGGCGAGAACAACGAATTTCAGCATTAGCCTTTTACTCCGGTCATGGTGATGCCGCGGATGAACAACCTGCGGGCCAGTAGGAACGCAATCACCATCGGTGCCGTGACGACGGTGGCGGAGGCATAGGTGCGACCGTAATCCGTGTCGAAGGCAGACTGGTACTGCATCATCGACAGCGTTGCTGTCATCTTGTCCTGGCTCTGCACCACGATCAGAGGCCAATAGAGATCATTCCAGTGGGCCACAAAGCTAAACACGCTGAAGGCAGCGATGGCTGGGACGGCGGAGGGAAGGATGAGGCGAAGGATGATCTCAATCTCTGAAAAGCCGTCGACCCGCGCGGCTTGAATAATGCTGTCTGGAAAGCCGCGAAAGAACTGTCGAAACAGGAAGATCGCAAAGACCGAAACGATAAACGGGAACATCATCGCAAAGTAGGTATCCAGCAGACCAACCCGCACCAGCCCGATGTAAAGCGGGATGGAGGTCACGTTGATCGGGATGGTGATCGCCGCGATGACCGTGCCGAACAAGACGGTGGAGCCGCGAAACTTCAGCTTGGCCAAGGCGTACGCGGCCGGGATGGCTGTGAGCAACTGAATGATTAGGATGCCAACACAGACGATCATGCTGTTCATCAGAAACACCAGATACGGCTGTTCGAAGATCACACCATAGTAATTCTCGAACCCTTTGAAGGTCTTGGGAATGATAGAGAAATCCGCGTCATAGACTTCGTCTGTGGGCTTCATGCTGGATGAGATCATCCAGATGAACGGAAACACCATGACCCATGCGCCGACAAACAGCAGCACGCTAGTGACCGCGCCGCCCAGGGATTTGGGTTTGAACCTGTCAAACCGAAAGGCGGTGGGGGATTGGGATATGTCTGCCATGGCTCAGTAGTGCACGTTGCGGTCGGAAAACAGCGCCTGTACCAGCGCAAAAAAGAAGATGATCCCGAGGAAGAACAGCGACAGCGCCGCCGAATAGCCCATGTTGAAATATTCGAACCCTTCGAGGAACGCGAGATAGAGGAACACCTCCGACGCGCGATCCGGCCCGCCCTGGGTCAGGATCGCGACCGTATCGAATAGCTTGAACGCCGTGATCGAACTGGTTACGGCCACGAACATCGCCGTGGGCCCGAGCATCGGCCAAGTCACGCGAAAGAACTTATCGAGCGGATGATCCGCACCGTCCAGCGCGGCCGCTTCATAAAGGTTCTTTGGAATGGACGTAAGCCCGGCCAGAAACAGCACCATGTTGAAGCCGATGATCGACCATAGCGAGATGATGGCGAGGGAATAGAGCACGACATCCTCGTTTCCGAACCAGTTAACGCGCGGCAGACCAAAAAGCTGGAAGGTGTTGTTGATCACACCTTGACCCGAGTCCATGAGCGCCGCCCAGACCAGCGCCATCGCTGCCAGGGTAGAGGTCACCGGCAGGAAATAGAGCACCTCGAGTATGGAACGGAATTGCTTTTGTTCTTGGATCGCAATGGCGATTACAAGGCTGATGACGAACGCGCCGGGCAAGAATAGGACGGCATAAAAAAAGGTGTTGTTCAAAGCGTTGGCAAAGACCTTGTCGCCGAACATCTTCTGGTAATTCTCAAATCCGACAAACTCGTAATAGTTGCTGACCAGCGTGTAGTCAGTGAGGCTGCCCAGAAAGACAAAGAGGATCGGGATTATGTATATCACGAGGATCAGCAAAGTCGCGGGCAGCACCAGTAAATAGGCAAGCCGGGTCTGCGCCCGCTGGAGTTTTGACACCGCCACTATGCCGTCTCCGCCAGTTTTGCCGCGTTCATAGCAGGGCGCAGGCGCTGACCGTCCGCAGCAAAGAACAGCAGCTGATTGGGGTTCAGCATCACCTCGAGCGTCCCAGACTGCGCGAGCGTTCTGGCGTCGTTATACGCGTCGCTCTTTTGCGCGCGGATGCGGATGATGCCGTCCGGCGCATGGGCAAAGGCCCCGTGGATCAAAACCTCGGGTCCCAGATCCTCGATAAATCGCTTATTGAAGGTGACCATGTGTCCCTGTTTTGGGGCATGCGCGGCAACAAGGCCGTTAGCATTGGGAATGGATATCGTCTCTGGCCGAATACCGATTTGGACGGGGCCTGTGGTTCCCAAATCGATTGGCAACTGCGCCTCACCGATAGTGATCTGACCGCCGTGGCTTTCGCCACCGATGATATTGATTTCCGGACTGCCGATGAACTGTGCGACATCGCGGCTCGCGGGATCGGAAAAGAGATCGTTCGGTGTCCCCACCTGCAGCAGGTGCCCTGTTTGCAGCAAGGCAACGCGGCTCGACATCGTCATGGCCTCGACCTGATCATGGGTCACATAGACAAATGTCAGGCCAGAACTGGCGTGTAGTTCCGTAATTTCGGCCCGAACCTGAACGCGTAGCTTGGCATCGAGGTTCGACAGCGGCTCGTCCATCAGGAACACCTGTGGGTCGCGCACCAGCGCGCGGCCAAGGGCGACCCGCTGCCGCTGCCCACCGGAAAGCTGCGCAGGCTTGCGGTCCAGCAAGTGATCAATGCGCAATTGTTTGGCAACTTTTTCAACCGCCGCCCGGATCTCGGGCTGCGCCTTGCGACCGGCGGGTGTGATCGAGCGCATCATCGGCAGGCGCGCATAAAGCGGTAGGCTGGCCATTACCAGCGGCATCGCCATGTTCTCACCGACGCTCATATGGGGATAGAGCGCGTAGTCCTGGAACACCATCGCGATGTTTCGATCCTTGGGTGCGGCATTGATCATCGACTGCCCATTGATCAGCACATCGCCGCTGTCAGGCTGCTCCAGCCCTGCAATAATCCGTAGCAACGTGGATTTCCCACAGCCGGATTGACCCACAAGCGAGACGAACTCGCCATCGTTCACATCCAGCGAAATGTCATGAAGCACCGGCGTATCGCCAAAGGACTTCTTGATGTTTTTCAGGGTCAGCTGGGCCATGTGCAATCCATCAAGCAGGAAACGTCCCGCGCCGGTTTCCAGCGCGGGACAGGGAGAAACGCCTAGCGCTTCATCAGGTCGACAGCGATGGACTTGAGCTGCGTAGCACCTTCTTCCGGCGACAGCTCACCTTCCATCACGGCGCGGATCGTCGAAGCCTGCTCGCGCCAGATTTTTTCGGACTGCGTGCCAGGGTAGCCCGACCATGGGCCCGCGCGGTCGTATTGCATGACCGGGGTCGCGTAATATGGGTTTGCCGCATAGAAATCCCCCATGTAGTCGGTGCCCAGAACCTTGCGGTTGGTGGGCAGATAGCCGGTGATCTCCGCTGTCACCTGCTGACCACGCGGGCCAGTGACGAACTTGATGTATTCCCAAGCGGCGGCGATTTTTTCCGGGTCCTGTGTGGTGATGATGGCCGCGTTACCGCCTGTGGGCAGTTTGCCATCCTCGTCGTTCCACACGGTGAATGGATGCGAGCGCAGGTCAAACTGCTCGCCTACACGCTCTTGCATGTTGCGCGCGCCAGCCGGGGACAGACCCCATAGACCCATCCGCCCTTCGGTAAACGCGGCAAACTGGGTCTCCCGGTCCAGATCGGTGCGCAGGCCACCTTCGTCATGCAAACGCTTGGCCATTTTCATAGCTTCCAAGGCATGACCGTTCTCGTCAAAGGCGACGGACTGGCCATCGTCCGACATCATGCGGCCGCCCTGTTGCAGGATCAGGGTCTGGAAACCCCAGTCGTCCCCGTTGATGAGCCACATGAACATGGGCAGGATGTCGTCACCCAAGGCGTCGATCTTTTGCGCGGCATCAAACAGGCCGTCCCAGTCGGTCGGGAAATTGTCAGGGTCCAAACCTGCTTCCCGGAACAAATCAGCGTTGTAGTACCACTGAATAACCGACGCATTGAATGGCATACCGTATTGCGCGCCGTCGACACGCCCCAGATCGAGCATCGCTTCGGAATAGTTTGCCTCGGTCCAGCCCTCGCCTTCCGCGTCCATGAGCGATTTCATGTCGACAATCTGACCACGCTCGGCCAATGCGCGCGCGAGGGACGGCAGTTGGTTATACGCTTGAAAAGCACAGTCAGGTAGTGTGTTGGTCGCCGAGCCGCGGAACAGTTTGAGGTGAGTGTCCCCGTAATTTTTCGCGGGGGCTGCGTATTCGACGACGATCTCGTCCTGCATGGCATTGAATTCAGCCATCAATGGCTCGTGCTGTCGTGTCAGGTGGCCTGCGTTGGTTAGGCAGGTGATGGTAACCTTGGCTTCCGCAAGGGTTGAAAACGCCAGCGTTGCCGCTGCCGCTGCAAGAGTAAAGCGTAGCATATCTCTGTCTCCCAGTAGGAACTTTTGATCAACGCCCTCGGCCGCTGGGCTTGGCATCACGTGATCAACAGGTTGTTACAGTTGTTTGACGCTTGGTCCGCCAACAGCGTTCGTCACGAATGTTTCACACCAAGTGGTCAACTTGGTGACCTTCGATCTGAAGCTTCACCGTATCCGCCCGCACGATTGCCTCCGTCACTTCAATCGGGGCGCCGGGGCTGCCCACGTTTTGTCCCAAAAGCTCCAGGACCGGTTGCGTGGGCGGAATTTCGAGAACCAATGCTTCGTAGGCCGTTGGCTGACGGACTTTGACGAATGTCGAGCGCCGGGCATAATCAGGGACACCAATCCGGCGGAACGCATCTGGAACCGACGGAGACGTTTGCGAAATTGCATTAAGGATATCGGGGAATTTCCGAGTATTGAAATAATGTCTGCCCAAAGCGGTTGGCACGTCGTTGACATGGTGGATCAGTTCGGCAAATCCGACTTTGTCTCTGGCATTGAGGTTCAGCATTTTGGCGATCTGAGCGCTGGCGGATTTGGCACCTGAGACCTTGAGCGCCGTAATCCGCACGTCGTAACCAGCCTCACGAAGGCGGGACGCAAACCGTGTTCTGGAACCGATTTGATACGTGATGGGAGCGCCAACCAACACAGCGGCTTTACCTTGCCGCGACGAGATCACGCCTTCGTCGTTCAATTGCTCGAGCGCGCGCCGCACAGCATGACGGCCAGTTTCGTATCGTTTTGCCAAATCCGACTGCGACGGAAGCTTTGCGCCTGTGCAGAACTGGCCGGCGGATATATCGCTGGCAAGCCTGCGGTACACGTCTTTCCAGCTTTGCGAATCTTGCATGCTCAAAGCCCCTATCCCGGACAGTTGAGCATGGGTTTGTAACATCCAGCTTGGCGGCGAGCCTAAGCAGGGCAATCGACACGATCCGCTTCCAATTTGCTGATGCACTTTGCAGCACCAGAGGCGTTTGTCTCAGTGCAGTCCTTTTGTCCAACTCTGCAATGTCTGCGTGCTTTGACTTTTAGAAAATTAAACTTCCGCCCCTCCATGACTGTGAAAGCTCAGGAAGCTGCATGGCCTGTCTTCGGAATCGGGGGTTGGAAAGGGCGGGAGGCTCGATGGTCGTTTGATTTGCGTGGTGCGGGTGCATCGCGGGTGGGTTGGACACTGCGCATTTTGTTACCGTAATCGCTAAGTTGAGCTTGCGTACTTAGTACGTCTGGAGCTCAGCGACCGACATTTGGACCTTGAGCGCGTTGGCGCACGGAGTGGAGGGCACCACGCGGTGCCCTCCGGTCTTGATCAGCCGAGCTTAGCTTGCCGCGTCGGGCAGGATCACCGCGTCGATGACGTGGATCACGCCGTTGGATGTTTCGATGTCGGCGGTCGTCACGTTGGCGCCTTCGACCATGACACCGTTGTCGAGATCGATTGTGACAGCTTCACCCTGGACGGTGGCCGCTTCCATGTCGTCCTGCAGGTCGGTCGACATCACTTTGCCGGGGACGACGTGGTAGGTGAGGATCGCGGTCAGCGTGTCCTTGTTTTCGGGCAGCAGCAGGTTTTCCACTGTGCCTTCGGGCAGTGCGGCAAAGGCGGCGTCGGTGGGGGCGAAGACGGTGAAGGGGCCGTCGCCTTTGAGCGTCTCGACGAGGCCGGCGGCCTGCACGGCTGCGACGAGAGTTTCGAAGGAGCCTGCGTTCACGGCGGTGTCGACGATGTCTTGCTTGGCCGAGCCCGCGATGGACGCGGTGGCGAAGGCGATTGTGGCGGCGGTGGCCATAAGCGTGGTGCGGATCATAGTGAGGTCTCCCAATTATAGGTGATGCGCCAGTGTGGCATCGAGTAGTGAACGCACGCGCGAGGCATTTAGATCAGTGGGAAATATTTCCACGTGGCCTTGAAGTCGCGACCTGTGGGGCTAAGCCAGGGGCTTCTGCCACGTCCACTCACGACTTTGTTAAGTCTGGCAAAAATCCGCTTGTGACTTGTCATCCTGGCGCCGGGTTTGCGAGGGTTGCCCCGACAGCTCTTGGGAGGTGCAAATGGGATTCGCGATGTCGGTGCTCGAAGGGTTTGTCCTTCTGTTTTTCCTGGTTATCGGGATCGCGGCGGCGGTCATCGTCGTGATGTTCGTGATGGACCGGACGCAGACGGAGGATGCGATCCGGCGAAACTATCCGGTGATCGGGCGGTTTCGGCATCTGTTCAGCACGCTGGGCGAGTTTTTCCGGCAGTATTTCTTTGCGATGGACCGGGAGGAGTTACCGTTCAACCGCGCGCAGCGGGAATGGGTAAAGCGTGCGGGCGAGGGCGAAAGCCTGACGGTCGCGTTTGGGTCCACGCGCAACCTAACGGTGCCTGGAACGCCCATTTTTGTGAACGCGGCCTTTCCACCGCTGGAGGCGCAATATGCACGCACGGCACCGATGGTGATCGGGCCGCAGGCAGAGATGCCGTTTACGGCGCGCTCGTTCTTTAACATCTCGGGCATGAGCTATGGCGCGATCTCGAAACCTGCCGTGCGGGCGCTCAGCCGCGGTGCGAAAGAGGCGGGCGTCTGGATGAATACGGGCGAGGGGGGACTGAGCCCGTATCATCTGGAGGGTGGATGCGACATCGTTTTTCAGATCGGAACAGCGAAGTTTGGTGTGCGGGACGCGGACGGTAATCTGAGCGATGACAAGCTGCGCGAAGTGGCCGCGCACAAGCAGGTGCGAATGTTCGAGATCAAGCTGGCGCAGGGCGCCAAGCCCGGCAAGGGCGGCATCCTGCCGGCAGAGAAGGTGACCAAGGAGATCGCCGAGATCCGGGGCCTGAAGGTCGGGCAGCCAGGTATTTCGCCCAACCGCCACGCAGAGGTGGATGATTGGGACGATCTGCTGGACCTGATCTACCGGGTGCGCACGGTCACGGGCAAGCCGGTTGGGATCAAGACGGTGGTGGGCGCAGAAGAGCCGATTGCGACGCTCTTTGAGACGATCAACCGGCGCGGCGCCGAGTGCGCCCCTGACTTTATCACCATCGACGGAGGCGAGGGGGGCACGGGCGCCGCCCCCATGCCGCTGATCGATCTGGTCGGCATGTCGATCCGCGAGGCGCTGATCGCCGTGGTGGATCTGCGCGACCGTGCAGGGCTGAAAGAGCGGGTGCGTATCGTGGCCAGCGGCAAGCTGGTGAACCCCGGCGACGTCGCCTGGGCGCTGGCTGCGGGGGCCGATTTTGTGACCACCGCGCGCGGGTTCATGTTCAGCTTGGGCTGCATTCAGGCGCTCAAGTGCAACAAGAACACCTGCCCCACGGGCATCACCACCCATGACAAACGGTTTCAACAGGGCCTCGTGGTGGCGGCCAAGGAAAAGCGTGTGACGCGCTACGCCAAGGAGATCATCCACGAGGTCGAGACCATCGCGCATTCTGTTGGCGTGGCGGAGCCGCGCATGATGCGGCGGCGGCACGTGCGCATTGTGCAGGAAAACGGGCGTTCGCGACCGCTCAGCAAGGATTTTCCGTCGGTCGATCACAGCGAGGCCAGTGCCTGAGCCACGTCGCACGCGCGGATGACATCAGATTACAGGCCGGTGACAAGCGCGTGAGGTGATATCATTTTGCCAGACGCGCGCGCCCACTTATGTCCAAGTGAACGGTACATGATCGGAGAGCACAAAGATGGCCCATCGTTGGAAAAATGACCTGACCCGGGCGGATGCGACGCCCTATGCGGCGTTTATGACCCGCCGCCAGCTGATCGGCGGGGCATTGGGCTTGGGCTTGATCGGTGCCGCGGGGGTCGCCCGGGCCCAAGAGGAGCTGGTGCCCAACCCGTGGGAAGACATCACGCAGTACAACAACTTTTATGAGTTCGGTACGCGCAAGGAAGACCCAGCGCGCTATGCCCATACGCTCACAACCGCGCCCTGGTCGGTCAAGATCGACGGGCTGGTGGATAACCCCGGCGACTATTCCATGGAACAGATCCTCGAGGCGATGACGATCGAGGAACGCATCTATCGGTTCCGCTGTGTCGAGGCGTGGTCGATGGTGATCCCGTGGAACGGGTTCGAGCTGGCGGATCTGCTGGCCATGGCGGGTGTGCAGGAGGGGGCCAAATATGTGGCCTTTGAAACCGCGCTGCGCCCGGACGAGATGCCGGGCGTAAGGTATCCGGTGCTTGACTGGCCCTATGTGGAGGGACTGCGCCTCGATGAGGCGATGCACCCGTTGACCATGATGGCGACCGGGATCTACGGCAAGACGATCCCGAACCAGAACGGTGCGCCGATGCGTTTGGTGGTGCCGTGGAAATACGGGTTCAAATCGATCAAGTCGATTGTGCGGATCACCGTCACCGATGATGAGCCGCCCACCAGCTGGAACAAGGCGAACGGGCGTGAATATGGATTCTACAGCAATGTGAACCCGAACGTGGATCACCCACGGTGGAGCCAGGCGTCGGAGCGGGTTGTCGGCGGGGGCCTGTTTGCCAGGCGTCAGCCGACACTGATGTTCAACGGCTACGAGGACGAGGTGGCGAGCCTGTATGATGGCATGGACCTGTCCGTCTTCTTTTAAGTCATGTTGTGCTCAGAACCCCAACCGCGCGGCCTGCGTCGGCTCCGGCACATCGAGCCCGCGGGCGCGGTTGGCTGTGGCGATCGCTGCCATATCCGCGATGAACCGGTCGCGCTGATCAAACACGTTCGGAATATAGAGCCGGCGCTGCGCGGCAAAGGTCAGCACAAGCGCGGGGCGCGCCGGGTGGCAGGCGATCTCGACCAGATCGTCGAGGCGACGCTGATGCGTGCGCGGATCAAAACCGGCATAGGTCAGAGTGGTGTCGTCAAAGCTGAGCTTGTGAAAGATGGCAAAGTGGAGGCTTGCGTAGACGAGCATCCAGCCGATCAGCACGGACAGCCAATGTTGGAGGCCTGCGCCGGTGATCCCGATGGACTGCAGGGCAGGGCCGATGTCGACTATATATAATAGAAGCGCAGCGATGGCGGGCGCGAGCATGCGGAGCGACCGCATCGGGCGCAGTGTGGTTGGCCCGTCCTGCGCGGTGTCGCGGGTGATTTCGATGTGTTGCGGGTCAGCCTGGCCGGTGATGGCCGATAACGCGCTGTCTTCGATCGCAGCGTCAGAGGCAAAGAGGGCGGAGCGGCCAACAGTCCGGCGCCACCAGATACGGCGCAGGTTGAGCATAACCGCGCCTGCGAGCAGGAGGATGCCTATGGTGGTGTTACGTTCCATGCCCGTCTCCTTTCCGCGTATGACCGTATCTGGGAAGTGGGGCGCTTTTGCGCCGGTAGCGGGACAGTTTGATGTTGGTTGACCGGTTGAATCGGGTGGCCCGGTTCATGCCGACCTGGGCGATCTATCTGGCGTCGCTGCTGCCGGTGCCGGTGCTGTTGCATATGGCGCAGACCGGGGGTCTGGGCCGTGACCCTGTCAAGGCGCTGGAACACGCGTTGGGCGAGATCGCGATCCAGCTGCTGATCATCGGCCTGTGCGTATCCCCCTTGCGCCGCTTTGCCGGTGTGAACCTGATCAAGTTTCGGCGGGCGTTCGGGGTGCTCGCCTTTGTCTATGTGGCGCTACATCTGCTGGTATGGGCCGTGCTGGATGTGCAGACGCTGGAGCGTGTGTGGGCGGATATCGTGAAGCGGCCCTACATAACGGTGGGCATGGCCAGCTTTGTCTTGATGCTGCCGCTGATCTTTACGTCGAACAACCGGGCGGTGCGCTGGTTGGGCCCAGTGTGGGCCCGGTTGCACTTGCTGACCTATCCGGTGGCTTTGTTGGCGGCGGTGCATTTCATCTGGGTTCGGAAGGGGTTTCAGATCGAGCCGATCCTGTATCTGGCGGTTATTGGTGGGCTGCTTGCGCTGCGTGCGATTCCGAAACGGGCGCGAGTCGCCGCCTGACTCGCAGCGATTCAGATGAGTCACCGGCGAGTCTGAGGACAGTCTTGGGGATAAGCCTGAGGATAACGCAAGATGTGGGGAAATGAGTCGTCGGCGCGGGTCTGAGCGCCGGGTATTTTGCGAGGGTTTGTGGGGTATGATGAGAAAATGGGTCGACTAAATTACTGATTTTATACAGAAAAAGATGTTTTTGAAAAAAAGATGACGTTTTCCGAAAAAAGCCCTTGCGGGTCCGGGCCCCTATACGTAAATACCCCCTCACCGGCGGCGCAGAGATGCACCAACGGGGCGCCAGACGGGCCGAAGCGGAGACGCAGACGCAACGAGGCGGTAGAAAAATCTGAGGTAAACGAGGCGGGGCGCGCCAAAGAAGTTAGGGCGCATCCAGTCACTTTTGTCTCTACGCTCTTTGAAATTGATAGATAACTGAAGAGATATGTGGGCGGTTTGGTTCATTTCGATGGATCAACGTCTGTATATCGCGCTAGTAGGGGCAACCCGATAATCTAGTGTCAGCTTCACTGTTTGTATGGCTTTCGGTTTCTGATGAAACCAGAAGCACATCAAACAGATGACTATCCCGGCCTTTGCCGGTCGGGATGATGTGCAGAGGTTCGAACGTCAAGGATATGTCGGCAACGGCATTTCAACTTGAG
>ERZ1740067.994-NODE-994-length-20838-cov-17.632632_pt1 | contig 20838 bp, 11 predicted proteins | sample MGYA00581736_ERZ1740067 | MGnify/ENA primary metagenome ERZ1740067 (study PRJEB43018, sample SAMN04849236) | marine metagenome | isolation source: floating plastic debris | place: Pacific Ocean | collected 2008-08-27 | study: EMG produced TPA metagenomics... | reverse complement strand
GCCATTGCTCAAAGTCTTAGACTGTTGTCCTAAGTCACTCCGTCGCCGCTATAACGCAAAATCCCAGCGCCCCTACCCCTAAATCCCTCTCCCTGGGGAGAAGGACTTCGGGAGCAGGATCAAGCGTTTGTCATTTTTTCTTATGTCCCTTCTTCCTTGGGAGAAACATGTTCTGGACATAGTCGCAGGGGGGCTGGGGGATGAGGGCACTCAGTTTTTTGCGTAAGTCCTGATGGTTGGCTCTTGAATTAGGAAAACAGTCAGCGATCCCAGAGAAGCTCGCGAAGGGATTGATAACATGCCCTAGGCGGCGAGCCTAGGAGGGAATCTGGGAGGCGGCCCAGGACGGTTGACGGGCAACATTGCGCACGTTTTCCGTGTAATGGCTGGTGACGGCTAAGAGGCGATCGCACCCCCGTTCCCAGCTCAGCTCATGCAGGGCAGGGTCCACCTCAGGCTGCACCGACTCTAAATCTCGCACCAGTTGAATCGCCTCAGCATCGGAGTGATAAAACCGAGCATTCCTAAAGCGCTTAAAAAAGTCGTTGGACGGATGATCCGGCATTACCGCAAACTTCCCCATCGCCAATGCCTCCGCCGTGGTGGTGCACAACACTTCCGACAGGGACGGATTAATAAAGGTTTTGTGGTCCGCTAAATCCACAAAGGGCTGGGTAGTCTCCCGATGGAAATCCACATTATCAACGGTTTCAAAGATCTCGTGGGCTCGCCGCAGAACACAATAAAATTCATCCCGCAGATGCTTAGGCAATTGGTCCGGCACCTCGGCTACTTTTCCGTAAACGTGTAGCTTAAATCCCTGCTCCACCGCCCAATCCAGCAGAATATTCACCCGCTTTAGGGGAATAATTTTGCCCACATAGTAATTTTCCGAAAGGTGCCGCCGAGGCTCAGAACGCCAATGGCGATTGAAAAACTGACTGTGAACGCCGTTTACGTTTTCCGTATAGCTCACGTCGTGGAGCTGGGGAATTGCGCCGGACAGGTTAATTTCAAAATCGCATTGGTGATTCAGAATGCGGCTGCCCAAAAACTTCAGCCCCCAGGTGACGATTTTGCACTGGAGAGGGTTGCTGAAGATAATCGGCAGCACATAGAAATTGTTGGTGTGATTAATACCAATGACCGTTTCGTACTTATCCCGCAACGACTTGCCCATGGTTTGCCGCGGATCCGGCAACATGCTGGGGATGGACAGCAGCTGGATCGGGTCTTCCAGAATTAGGGTGTCCCCGCTAAAGGGATAGTTTCGAATATCACGCTTGGGATACAGGGACTTAGTAATGGGCTTGTAAATGGCGTCGTAAAAACCAAAGGTTAAGTTTTCTGAGCGCCAGGCGTTGTTCGGCAGCGATCGCGACAAATAATCTCGGGAGGCGGCGGCGATCGCGGCTTCGTCGCCAAATTTATAGGAACCAGTTTGATGGCGATTAACGCACACCGGCAACACCAGCTCCACCTCGTGGTCCCGTGAGAGATAGGCCGCCCGCAACAGTGGATTAATACTGGTTCCCGTTAAAGACGGCAAAGCAGCGGTGGTAATAATGCTGATGCTCATAAATATATTTATTGGTGCTTGAGTCGTTTGCCCGCCCAGAGTGAAAAATGCCTAATAATGCCTACAAGATATTACGATTTGCGAATATAGGCACTCCAACGTCGGCCACTTGCCCGTTAGTCCGCGCACACTTTGCCAATAGTTTTTAGGGCGCTATCTTGATGGGTCTCCTACTGACCCAGCCCCCGTTTCAGCAGATCCACTAGGTTGCTGCCGCCCCAAATGATGGCGCCCCAAATGGAAGCGGTCACCACCACACCACCAGTGGCTCCCAACAGGGCGATCGCTCCGTCATCGTCCAGCAGCCCCAACCCCACCACGAAAATGCCCATCGCAGGCAGCGTGTTGGTGCCGGGTATAGGGGCGATCATAGACAGCCCCATAAGGGTGACTGCGCCCCCCAGGACCAGTCGTCCCACTGGACTGCGGCATACGGCGATTAATCGGGGGCGCGATAGGATTTCTAGCTTCTTTAGCCAGGGCAGGGCGGCGTTGATAATGCCCGAAAGGCGCTCTCGACCGATAGATTGCGATCGCCATCCCTTCGGCAACCACGGCTGATCGGAGCCAATGGCCATTTGTATTCCCAGCCACGCCAGTAAAATTCCAAAGGGAACGGAATAGCCCGGTGCAGGCACCGGTAGGGCAGACGGTAAGGAAAGCAGCACAAATAAAAATCCAAACGTGCGCTCCCCCGCCAGTGCCAAAACGTCCGCCAGGGAAAATGTCTCCGGGCTATCGTCTGCTAAAAACTGCGCTTCTAATTCTGCTGACAGCTGTGCCATATCCCTCCCATAAATCGCCTTCATATTTAACGAGTTTGCAGGGAATTGCAAGCTAAGGTGCCCTTATCCCCAGGTATCCAGCGATTTTACGCGTGCATTTTTGGTCAGAACTTACGCAAAGCCTCCCTTACCAAGGGGTGGATGGATCCCATACCTTTTCCCCCGTCATCCCAATCACAAACAGCCTGTCTTGCGTAAGTCCTGTGTGTGATTGAGTCGCAACTAGGGGCTGTCATCATTTAAGTCTCAAAGCAATAAGTCACGGGGGGTTCAGCCCCTAGCATTTTTGGTTTTGAAAGGGCGTGGATTCCCCACCAGGCAAGGCTCTTGGCAATTACTAGGTAAGACTTCTGGCAATTGATTGATGACACGCTTTAATGCGATACCAATGGGTTGGGTCGCCGCTGACTTAGCAGAGGGTGACGTCCGACGTCCCTAGCTGGGGTTGGCGATAAACGACTCGTAGCGGCTTCCTGCCCGATCCCAGGTAAATTCCCGCAATACATACTCCCGCCCACTGGTAGACAGTTGGTTGCGCAGGGCCGGGTTGGCAAATAGCTTATCCACCGCGTCCACGTATTCCTGGATCGTATTGGCACGGAGGGCACGCACCGGTTCGCCGGGGAAATCCACCGCCAGTCCTTCCAAGCCGCGATCGCTGCCCACCACAGGAGTGCCCGCCGCCAAGGCCTCTAGGGTTTTATTTTTAATGCCAAAGCCCGTGCGCATGGGAATGACGCAAACGGCGGCGCTATGGAGATATTCCGCAATGGACGGGACAGTGCCGGTGACGTGAACGCCGGGGATAGTATCCAAGGCGAGCACTTCTGGACGGGGGCGGGCTCCCACCAGGTCCAAGGTGGCACTGGGGTAGTTTTCCAGGATTTTTGGAAACACCTCTTTGGCAAAGAAAATCGCGCCGTCAATGTTGGCCTGATAGTCCATGGCCCCGAAGAAAATTAGCTTTTGACCACCGGGGTCCTTATCGCGCATGGGGAATCGGGAAAAGTCCACGCCGTTGGGAATGGTATCGATGGGCAACTGGGGAGCGAGCGAATGGATGGGCGTAAAGTCGTCGGGGGTGGTAACCACTAGGGCGGAAAATTTCTCGCAGTAGTTTTTTTCATAGCGCTTGAAAAGGTTTAACGACAGGCGATCGCGCAGGGGACGGTCCGAGGTGCTGGTGTCTAGGCGATCGCGACAGGCAGCATAAACGGAGCTGTGAATATCCACCACCAGCCGTAAATCAGGATAGTCCTGTCGCCATTCGGAACGAATAAAAATTTCGTTGACGCTGTGTTCACAGGTGATTACATCGAATTTTTTCGCCGCCACCGCCTGGTCAATCCACTGCTGCATTTCCGGCGTTTGCCCGTAGCGCACATGGGGAGGCACTGCGTCCCACAAAAAGCGCCCAAACCGTTTCACTTTGTTGGGCAATCCCCCTGGCGGCTCCGGCGCCCTGGAAAAGGTGACCACTTCGGCGGCAATATCTTCCAGGGCGGCGATGTAGTCCGGCGGCGAATCATGCCAGGGCTGAGTGACGAGGGTAACGCTGTGGCGCTGACTGAGCTGGGCAAGCAGATGATAGGTACGCACCTCGGTGCCGCCAGCGGTGGGCGGATAGGGCAAGGTGGTGGAAATCATCAGAATATTCATACCTAGCGGCTACCTCTTCGTTGCAAGCCCCCCTTTCTGCGGGAGGGAAACCCGGACCCCGTTTCAGTGCCATTGGCACCAGCCCCTAATAATCTCCCTGGTGATAGCACAGGAACCGGATGCTAACGACGAAATGGCGCAAACCTAGCGAATTTCCCAGGCTTCAAAGGACTTGGCATAGGCACCGTTGGGATCGTCCAAGGTGGCAAACCATTCAAATTGCGATCGCCAGGCGCTCCAGTGGGCCAACGCCACCTGTTCAGCGCTGCGAGATTCCGAGAGCCATGCCCACAAACCAATGCGAGCCCCCGCCGCAATTATCAACTCTGCCGCACTATCCAACGACGCCCCGTCAAAGGGGAAAATCCCCCCCAGTCCTTTGGGCTTGGGATATTCTTCGAGACGCCAGTCATCATCGAGCTCTGCCAAGTCTGCGGCCCGGGCGATCGCCACTTCCAGCCCCCCCAACTCATCCACCAACCCCAGCTTCTTCGCTGCCCGTCCTGACCACACCCGTCCCTGGGCAATTTCATTCACCGCCGTGGGCTCCAGATTGCGCCCCTCCGCCACCTTGTTAATAAACTCCCCATAAATCCAATCCACCGACGACTGCAACAGCGCCATTTCCGCCTCAGACTTCGGGCGAGTCACCGTGCGCAAATCCGCCAGCGGTCCCGTTTGCACCGCATCCCAGGCGACGCCATTATTGGCACCCAACTGCTGCACATTGGGCAACAAACCAAATACCCCAATGGAGCCGGTAATGGTGGTGGGCTCGGCAACAATTTCGCTGGCGGGGGCAGAAATCCAGTAGGCGCCCGACGCGGCATAGTCGCCCATGGAAATCACAAGGGGTTTCTCAGCGGAAATTAGCTCCACTTCCCGAGCAATAATCTCCGACGCCGTAGCGCTGCCGCCGCGGCTGTTAATACGCAACACCACCGCCGCCACGTCATCATCCTGGCGCAGATCTCGCAATGTTTCCGCCAGGGCATCGCCGCCAATTTGATTCGGCGTTCCTTTGCCCCCCACAATGGCTCCGGTGGCGTACACCACCGCCACCTGCGGACGGGCATCAAAAATGGTCTCGCCAGCGTCATCTTCACTGACATCCTTTTCATCGACCGCCTCCGCTGGGGATTCAGAGATCTCGGGCTCCGGCGTTAGGCTGGGCACCGCATCGGTGGGTTCTTCCTGCAAGTTACCGGACTGCAAGTTACCGGACTGCAAGTTACCGGACTGCAAGTTACCGGACTGCAAATCATCGGGGGTTGGGGGATTTAGCCACACCTTGCGCTGCCCCGCCATCCCCGGCTGCACCACGGGAATTATTTTGCCCTTCGCCGCCATCGCCATGGCTTTTGATTCATCAGAGTTGGGCGATCGCCCCGCCTCAGGGTCTCCGTCAGGGCTCTCCGTCCCTGAAGGCTCCCCATCTTCCACCTCTTCGTTGACAGAGTCAGCCCCCGCCGTTCCGAATTCAGCTGTTTCCACGTCCTCAAAATATTCCGTAAAGCTCACCCCTTCAAAGGGCGTTTCCTCCTCCTGGGACGGTGCCATATCCGCCAGCTTTTCCAGGATTTCATCCTCGTAAGCCACCTGATCCACCAGCTTGGCGCTATTGGCTTGGTCTCCGCGAAAGATTCCCTGGCTGCGGGCGATCGCCAAAAGCTGCTTCGGATCCACCGAGCGATCTTCCCCCACCGCCATCAAAAAATCCGTCCACAGACTACCCAACAGCGTTTGAAGCTGTTCCCGACTTTCCGCACTGCGCTCCGTTTGGGTAAAAGGCTCCACCGCCGACTTAAACTTGCCTGCTCGCACCACCTGAACGCCGATGCCATACTTTTCCAGCGCCCCTGCCCAAAACGTCCCCTGGGCGCTAAAGCCATTCATTTCCAGGGCGCCGTAGGGGTTTAAAATCACCTCATCCGCCGCCGACGCCACAAAATAATCCCGCTCCGACCAGTTCACTCCGTAAGCAATTACCGGTTTCCCCGACTCCTCCCGAAACGCCTGGAGTGCCTGACGCACCTCCCGCAAAATCGCAAACCCCGCCTCCGACTCCGCCAGGCGACCGGAAATATACACCCCCTGAATGCGATCGTCGTTTGCCGCCTTTTCCAACCCTTCCAATACCACCCGCAGGGGCACCACATCGCTGGACTGTCCCGCCAGCAAGTCCGTCAGCGCTTCCCGTCCCCCCAAAGGCGCATCACGAATATCCTTGGACAGATCCAGGGTCAAAATATTGTCTGCCGCCAGCTCCGAATCCTTTTCCGTGGATGCCAGCCCAATCAGCAGGGCGATTAGTCCGCCAATGGTGACAAAGCCCACGAGCCCCAAGCCCAGAATGGTTCCGATAATGCTGGCGAGGGTTTGCTTTAAAAATTGCCGCATGGTGATTGTGTTTAGGGAAAAATATTATGGCGCTGCGCTGCCGAGTTTCTTCGCTGGGTTGGTTCGCCGAACGTCGGTTCACCCAATTATTAACGCTCAATCTTCTTGTAACGCCCAGCTCTCGTGCCAAACTCTCGTGCCGAGAAGTCCTGGTCTAACAGTCTTGACCCAGACGTTACTTACAGCGTCTTGAACAAACGTCTTGAGCAGTAACGTCCTGAGCAAAACGTTTTTTGAGGTTTCGTGTGCTTAAACCATTATGGCGTTTGCTGTTTGCCCTTTCACGGCGGGTTATGCCAGAAAAGGCAGCCGGGTCCAGAACGAAGGGCCAGGTTTAAAAAGGATTTGATTTAAAAAGGGTTTGATTTGAGAAAGGTTTGACTTAGAGCGGGCAGTTCGTGTTGAGAAGTGTGGCGAGTATCTTCAGCAGCGATCGCCATTAAAGTCTGCTGGTTTTACCCATCAAACTGGGCAACTTAGGTCGAGAGGATTGGACACTGGCGGATAGATCGTTAAAAATTGAGAAACGCCCACAGCAACGCTGGCGCTGAGATTTGCTGACTCAGTGAATGAAAAGCTCAGTGACTAGGGGCTGTCATCATTTAAATCTCACACACAGCCAGTAACTAAAAGGATTTTAGCCCCTAACATACTTTGTTTTGAAAGGGCGTGGACTCCCCACTGTGTAAGGCTTCTGGCGCTTAATTGATGACACGCCCTAGGGGCTGCGATCAATTCAACTTCAAATTCAGTAACGGTAAGTTTTTGTCCTCAGTACTTCGTACTTTTGCGTAAAACTTTTGAAGTGGACCGATGACGCGCCCTAACGCCAACGATTAGAGCAAGTGACTAGAGTTAGAGCCAGTGGAACTTCAGCACGTCAGTTTTCAGCAGTGGGTACAGGATGCACCGGCGGCGATCGCCTATTTCGACGCCAACGACTGCCTGCTTGCGGCCAGTAATGACTGGCTCAAAATCTTTCACTGCGACCACACCGCCATCGGGCAATCCCTCACCAGCCTAGGTCCCCTAATCCCTGAAGTCTGGCTGCGGCTCCATCATCAGGTTCTCCAGCCCCCCACCGCTCCCGGTCTTGACCTGTCATCCGACGGCGCAGGGTCCCCTATCGAAGGGCATATCGGAAGCAATGACCACAATTATTACAGCAGCGCCGCTGAGTCCCAACAGTTTAATCCCCTAGAAGAAACAACAGCCATTCCCCAGGCGCTGGTGTGGAAATCGGATCAGTTTCCCACGGTGTGGTGCCAGTGGTTTACCCGGCGATGGGTGGTTCCGGGCACCAGCCATGTGGGGGTGGCGGTGCGCTGTGAAGTGCTCGATGGATTTGAGCCGTTACGCCAAGCACGAAAACAGTGGTCGGCCACCCAAACCTTGGTGTGTCGCCTGGATGAAGCCGGCATCATTACCGCCGTAATGGGGGCATGGGAATCGGTGCTGGGGCTACGGGAAAGTGACCTGGTGCCTTCCATGTGGCTGAATTGGGCCATGGACGAGGATCAGCGGGCTTTAGTAACGCCGTTGGAACAAATGCTGGCGGGGGAAGAGGCGTCCTGTGAGGGGCGCTGGCGCACGGCGGATGGACGATGGCGATGGATGCGCTGGGTGTCGGTGCCGGTGGCGGTGGGGGAAGGGGGGCATATTACCTATGCGATCGCCCAGGATGTGACCGATCAGCGCCTGGCGCGAGAAGCCATGGAAGCAAAGGATATTTTTGCCGAATTTAGCGAGCAGCTATTGCGCTCAGCGCCGGTATTTTGCATGGCCCTCAGCCCCGACGGTACGGTGCTGATGATGAACGACGCCATGCTCCAGGCACTGGATTACCAGCCGGAAGAGGTGGTGGGCAGAAACTATATGACCACCTTTTTGCCGGAGCGGGAACGGAGCGCCATGCAGCTGGTGTTTGAGCAATTAGCAGACGTGGCCCAGCCCACCCGCAGTGTGGGGGTGGTATTGACCCAGGACGGATCCGAGCGATTGGTGGAATGGCACGGGGTGCCGGTATTTAGCCGCGATTTGGCATTGGCGGGGCTGGACGAACTGGCGGGGGAGATGCCCCTAACGTTGGATCGGGGGTTCGATTACTTCTTTGCCATTGGCATTGATATTACCGAAGGGCAGATTATTGAGCAGGAGCGCCAGCGGCTAACGGCGGTGCTGGAGGTGACCACGGATTTGGTGGCGGTGGCGGACCCGGACGGGCGGCTGTCCTATCTGAATCGAGCGGGACGGGATTTACTGGGCATTCCCGACACCATTGATGTACAGCGGTTGCGCCTTCAGGACTGTGTGCCGTCAGACTTGGCAGAAAAGCTGTCCCCCAGCCAGCTGGGGAAAACCCTAAGGGATGGCACCTGGAAAGGGGAGAGCCAGCTGCTGCACTCCAACGGTCAACTGGTGGATGTGTCAGAGGTGTTGATTGCCCGGCGAGACGAGGCGGATCGCATCGAGTTTATTGCCACGATCGCCCGGGACATTAGCGCCCAAAAACAGGCGGAAGAGGCCCTGCGGGAAAGTGAGGAGCGCTTCCGCACCTTGGTGGCCAATATTCCGGGGGTGATTTATCGACGCTTAGCGGATGAGCGGTGGACCTTGGCGTTTATTAGCGAAGCGGTGGAGTCCCTCACGGGCTACCGGGCAGAAGAGTTTTTGCAGCGACAGCGGGGAGAGGCCCCGTTCACCTGGCTTAATTTGCTCCATCCGGGCGATCGCGACTCGGTGATCGAAGGTATTCAGCGGTCCCTGGCGAAGCGTCAGCAATACGCCCTGGAGTACCGAATTGTTCGCGCTGACGGAGAAGTGCGGTGGGTATTGGAACAGGGGCAGGGGGTTTTTGACCCAGAGGGCTATCTATCCTGGCTGGACGGATCTTTAATGGACATTACCCAGCAGAAAGAGGCGGAGGCAGAACTGGAAGCCTCCCGGCAGCTCCTCCAGGTGGTGCTGGACAATATTCCCCAGGCGGTGTCTTGGAAGGATCGTGGTTTGAATTTTCTGGGGTGTAACAAAGCCTTCGCCGAGATGGTGGGGCTAGCTAATCCAGGGGAAATCGTCGGCAAAAGCGATTTTGATATGCCCTGGAGCAAGGCAGAAACCAAATGGATCCGCGAATGTGACCAGCGGGTTATCGATCAAAATCAGCCGGAGCTGAACAATATCGAAACCCAAACCCGCGCAGACGGCACGGAAATATGGCTCGATATCAGCAAGGTGCCTTTGCTGGACAGCGATGGGGAGGTGATCGGGGTTCTCGGTTCTTCTAACGACATTACGGAGCGGAAGCAGTACGAAATTGAGCTATATCGCTCCCAACGGCAGTTAAAGAAACAGGTGGAGCGGGAGCGGCTTTTAAATCAGCTATCCATGCAAATTCGCAGCTCCATTGAGAATCGCAGTGCGCTGCGGGACACCATTGAAACGGTGCTTCATTCTGTGCGGCAGGTGCTGCGGGTGGATCGGGTGCTGTTTTCTTGGTATGTCACCGACACTAGCCCCCAATGCTGGGATATTGTGGCGGAATCCCATCGTGAGGGCTTGTCCGGTGTTCCTAAACGGCGCTATCCCATCGAGTCGCCGGGGGCGGTGGTACAGCGGCTGCAAAATTGTCAGCCCCTGCGGGTTAACGATGTGCGATCGCCCGAAAGCATCAAGTGGCAAAGCGCCGACAAGGATCACCGGGAATTTATAGAAACCCTGGGTCTCCGGTCAATTTTGCTGGTGCCCGCCATGGAGCAAAATCATTGTTTGGAGCAATATTTAGGGCTGATTGTCTGCTGCCAGCAAACGGAGTCCCGATCCTGGACCGACGAAGAGGTGCAGTTCCTCCAGGCGGTGCTAAATCAAATCGCGATCGCCGACACCCAAACCCGACTCTTTACCCAAGCCCAAGCCACCGCCGCCGAAGCCCAGGCTAAAGCTCGGGAGCTAGAAGGCGTTCTGGCAAAATTACGCAGCACCCAGGCGCAGTTGGTGCAAACGGAAAAAATGTCCAGCCTGGGACAACTTGTGGCCGGCATCGCCCACGAAATCAACAACCCGGTGAACTTTATCTACGGCAACCTGGACCACGCTCGCACCTATGCCAAGGATCTGCTGACGCTGTTGGAGCTGTACCAGGGTTGCATTCCGGAAGCCCCCGCTGAAATCCAAGAGTTTGCCGAGGACGTGGATCTGGAGTTTTTGGTGGAAGATTTGCCCCAAATGCTTAAGTCCATGCAGGTGGGAGCGGACCGCATCAAAGATATCGTCACCTCCCTGCGCACTTTTTCCCGCATGGATGAAGCGTCCATGAAAGCGTTTAACCTGCACGACGGCATCGATAGCACCCTCACCATCCTCAATAACCGCACCAAAGCTAAACCCAGCCGCCCTGCGGTGGACATTGTGCGTAATTTCGGAGAGTTGCCGCCGGTGGAATGCTACGGCAGCCAGCTCAATCAGGTGTTTATGAATATTTTGACCAACGCCATTGATGCCCTGGACGAGCGGGACAGCGATCGCACCTATGACGAAGTAGCCGCCAATCCCAGCCGCATTGTGATCACCACGGCTCTGCGGGACAACACCGTTGAAATCACAATCCACGACAACGGTTCCGGCATTCCCGCCAGCATTCGCGATCGCCTTTTCGATCCCTTTTTCACCACCAAACCCGTGGGCAAAGGCACCGGACTAGGGCTATCCATCAGCTACCAAATTGTCACGGAAAAACACGGCGGCACCTTAACCTGCACCGTTCCCGACAGCGGCGGCACCTGCTTTACAATCTTGATTCCATTTCGCCAGGAATAGCGCTAGTGGCCGTCCCTAACCCAACCTTAATTAGGGATTGCATGGTTGTATCCGCCAGGCTAAAGTCCAGTACTAACCAGGGTTACAGCCCCTAGCGTGTTTGGCTTAAAAGGGCGTACACTCCTCATTTCGCGAAGCTTCTGGCGTCTAACTGAGCACACGCCCTAGATTCCTAGGGACTAAAAATGTTTCAATATCCAAAACTAGCGGCATCATAAAAAAACGCCTCGTTATTGATTCCTTTTAAGACTGTTCCTGAGATCCCGAAGGATTCACCTATGCAAACCCTGCCCAAGCCCCCGAGCAAGTCCCAAGACGAACCCGTTGACAATCTTGTTGACAACCCGGCTTTTGATACCACCATTCACCGACGAAAAACCCGTCCGGTGAAAGTGGGAAATATCACCATCGGCGGCGGTGCTCCGGTGGTGGTTCAGTCCATGATCAACGAAGACACCATGGACATTGACGGCTCGGTGGCGGCGATTCGACGGCTGCACGAAATCGGCTGTGAAATCGTGCGCGTTACCGTCCCCAGCATTTCCCACGCCCGCGCCCTCGGTGACATCCGCGCCAAGCTGGAGGACACCTACCAGCCAGTGCCCCTAGTGGCGGACGTCCACCACAACGGCATGAAAATTGCCCTGGAGGTGGTGAAGCATGTGGATAAGGTGCGTATTAATCCTGGGCTGTATGTGTTTGGCAAGCCGGATCCGGACCGCACGGAATTTACCAAAGATGAATTTGATGCGATCGGAGCCAAAATCCGCAAAACCCTAGAGCCTCTGGTGACCAGCCTGCGGGATCAGGGCAAAGCCATGCGTATCGGCGTTAACCATGGTTCCTTGTCGGAGCGCATGCTGTTTACCTATGGGGATACGCCCCTGGGCATGGTGGAATCAGCGTTAGAGTTCCTGCGTATTTGCGAGGATATGGACTTCCGCAACCTGGTGATTTCCATGAAGGCGTCCCGGGTTCCCGTTATGCTTTCCGCATACCGGATGCTGGTGCACCGTATGGACCAGCTAGGCATGGATTATCCCCTGCACCTGGGAGTCACCGAAGCGGGCGACGGCGATTACGGTCGCATTAAGTCCACCGCCGGAATCGGTACGTTGCTGGCGGAAGGCATGGGCGACACTATTCGTGTGTCGTTGACGGAGGCCCCAGAGAAAGAAATTCCCGTTTGCTACAGCATTCTCCAGGCGCTGGGGCTGCGCAAAACCATGGTGGAGTACGTGGCTTGCCCCTCCTGTGGTCGCACCTTGTTTAACCTGGAAGAAGTTCTACACCAGGTGCGGGACGCCACCAGCCACCTGACGGGCTTGGATATTGCGGTGATGGGCTGCATCGTCAATGGTCCCGGTGAAATGGCCGACGCTGACTATGGCTATGTGGGACGAAACCCCGGCTATATTGCCCTGTATCGCGGTCGGGAAGAAATTAAGCGCGTGCCGGAAGAGGATGGCGTAAAGGAGCTCATCAATCTAATTAAGGCCGATGGGCGTTGGGTAGATCCTGAATAGTGTTGTTTAGGAATTAATGCGTGGTGACGCGCCGCGTTAGGGGCTTAGCTCTCTGCGGGGCGGTATCACGTAACTTACCGGCCTACGCAGCCATTAAGCTTATTAATTCGCTTTTTACCTCATCCTCCAGTAGATGGTGATGCCCGTGCGGTTAGCGTTTCGAAAAGGGCGCACGGCTCCACAATTCCTTAATCCTTTTATTTTTAGAGCAACTTTAAGCGTCTATTATCGAACCATTAATCTAAACTTCCAGTAATGCCTCGCCTAGCGCCGCTTGCCGATGCTTAATGCGCCGCCCAATGGTTTGAATACTCCTGAGAACAGCGCTAGTACGTTGTCCAATGCCGTTGGCGCTGGGGGGTTAGGGGAAGCATTTGATGTGATTGTGGTGGGTGCTGGGGCAGCGGGTCTGTATTCGGCGTTGTGTTTGCCCAGCCATTACCGGGTGGCGGTGCTGTCGAAGGAAAAAATTTCCCGGTCCGCCAGTAAATGGGCCCAGGGGGGGCTGGCGGCGGTGGTGACTCCCGATGATTCAACGAGTTTGCACGTGGACGATACCCTGCGGGCGGGGGCGGGGTTGTGCGATCGCGATGCGGTGGAGTTTTTGGTCACTGAGGCGGCGGCAGCGGTGTCCTCACTGGTAGATTTGGGGGTAGCCTTTGACCGTGACCAGGGGAACCTGGCGGTCACCTTGGAGGCGGCTCACTCTCGCCGGCGGGTGGTCCATGCGGCGGATATTACCGGGCGGGCGATTGTTACGGTGCTGCTGGAGCGGGTGCTGGAGCGCAGCAATATTTTGGTCTTTGACCAAGCTTTAGCCCTGGACGTGATTCTGGACAAGGAAGGGCACTGTAGTGGCGTGGTGTGCTGTAGGGAGAACACGGTTTCACGACTGGGGGCATCAGCGGTAATTTTGGGCACCGGCGGCGGCGGGCAAGTGTTTGCCAAAACCACCAATCCGGCCCTGAGCACAGGGGATGGGGTGGCGATCGCCCATCGCAGCGGCGCCACCTTGCGAGATTTGGAATTTATTCAATTTCATCCCACGGCTTTGATGCACCCTGGAGCCCCTCATTTTTTAATCAGCGAAGCGGTGCGCGGCGAAGGAGCCCATCTAGTGGACCATAACGGCTGTCGCTTTGCCTTTGACTATCATCCAAAAGGAGAGCTAGCCCCTCGCGATGTAGTTAGCCGCGCCGTTTTTAATCACCTGCGAAACTTCGCCCAGGCAGGAACACCCCAGGATTGCGTATGGCTGGATTTACGTCCCATTCCCCAGGAGCGCCTCCATTATCGCTTTCCCAATATTTTGGATTTTTGCCAAAAACACGGGCTTGACCCTGAAAATTCGCCTATTCCCGTTGCTCCCGCGGCCCATTACTGGATGGGGGGAATTGCCAGCGATCGCCACAATCAAACCTCCATTCCCGGTCTCTATGCCGTGGGAGAAACTGCCAGCACGGGAGTCCATGGTGCAAATCGTCTTGCCAGCAATTCTTTATTAGAGTGCATCGTTTTCGGTGCCCAGTTCCAACGCCTAACCCTGTCGCCCCGTTCAGCACCGGAAGCCATTACCCCACCCCAAACGCCACACATCCCACAGGAGCAGTGGACAGGGGATAAAAACATTCTCGAGGCGATCGCCCAGAAACTCCCCCAACAGGTGTGGGAGGGAGCTGGTATTTCCCGCAACGCCCAGACGCTGGACCAAACCCTAGCCCAAGTCAAAACCTGGCAAAACACCTTTGACGAGCTTCACCTAACCCAATACATATCCCAGCTACAGCGCCAGGGCGGGGCGATTGCGGCGGCGTCCTCCCTTGTGCGTCGCTGGAGTGATACCCGCAATTTACTGGCGATCGCCCGGCTAATTTTAACGAGCGCCCAAAACCGCACCGAGAGTCGCGGCGGGCACTATCGCGAAGACTATCCCGAATCGGACCACCAGTGGCAAACCCACACCTGGATTCAGGGGGATCACTGGTGGACCGCTCCCACGTCCGCATTTTCCACCATCCCTACCTGCTCAAACAACCGTTTTTAACTGATAGTTTTTAACTGGTAGTTTTTAGACCAACCGTTTAAAAACTGAGCGTTTTTCCTATAGTTTTTACCTAAAAATCAGTCCTATGGCTTGGTACAAAGATGCGGTCTTTTACGAAGTTTATTTGCCTAGTTTCCAAGACTCCAACGGTGATGGAATCGGAGATCTAGGAGGGGTTCGTCAGCGGCTTAATTACTTTCAAGAATTAGGCATTGATGCCCTTTGGATTACGCCGTTTTATGAATCGCCAGGGATCGACAATGGCTATGATATTAGCAACCATACGGCGATCGATTCTAAGTATGGAACCATGGCAGATTTTGAAGCGCTGGTGGAAGAAGCTAGCCAGCGAAATATCAAGATTGTGGTGGATATTATTTTAAATCACACCTCTGACGAGCATCCGTTTTTTATGGAATCGCGCCAGTCAAAGGATTCACCAAAGCGTGATTGGTACATTTGGAAAGACGCAAAAGCTGATGGTTCTCCTCCTAATAATTGGGAAGGATTTGAGAAATCAAGCTGGACCTGGGACGAGAAAACTCAACAGTATTACTATCATTTTCACTACCCCCAACAGCCAGATCTAAACTGGCGAAATCCAGACGTTGTAAAAGCAATGTTTGATATTTGCACATTCTGGGTGAACAAAGGGGTTGCAGGGTTACGCCTCGACGCCATTAATTTTCTCCTGGAAAATGAGACCTTTGAAGATAATCCTGAAGTGGATGAGCTGCCAGAATATATCCAAAACATCTACCAGTTTAAGCAGCTTCCTATTAACAATATTGATCACCCTGGCAACCATGGTTTATTGCAGCAACTGCGCACGGAAGTATCGCGGAATCAGCCAGTGGATCCGCTACTAATTGGTGAAGTTTGGGTGAAAGATGCAGACGCCCTAAGTAAGTTTTACGGAGACGACGATAACGAGTTACAACTGCCGTTTAATTTCCTATTAAGCTCCATTCAAAAGTTTGAAGCTGGCAGATTTTACGACTGCCTTCATAACAGCTATCAAGCCCTTGGCGATCGCCCCACAACGGTGGTGTTGAGCAACCACGATTTTCCCCGATCCACTACCCGGTATATTCCCGAAGCTTACAATTTAGCCGGGGCAAAACTATTAGCAACCCTGCTACTAACAGCCTATGGGGCACCGTTTTTATATTACGGGGAAGAGTTGGGGCTGCAGGATATGCCCCCAGAGACCCTGGAAGAAGTGCGCGATCCCAGGGGGCGGCTCCGTTGGCCCCACTATAAAGGGCGGGACGGTTGCCGCCGACCAATGCCTTGGGATAGCAGCCCCACCGGCGGATTTAGCCACGGCACACCCTGGTTGGGAACAGCCTCCGGCTACGCCTCTCTTGCCATTGAAGCCCAGCGCCAGGATTCCAATTCCGTGTGGAATTTCTACAAATCACTAATTGCTTACCGTAAGGCGTCTCCAGCTTTAACCCATGGCACCTGCAAGTTTGCACCGCGATCGCCCAAAGTGTTGGCTTATGAACGACAAGCAGAGGGCGATCGCCGTTGGGTTGTACTTAATTTCACAGAAGAAACAGTCAATTACGATCTCAATCAGTTGGCAGTTTTGTCATCTGAAAATGTTAGCAAACAGCCAATTATTGAGATTTCCAACTTAGGCGATCGCCGTCAAGAACAGTATCAAATCAACAAGAATAAACCTACATTGCTAGTCCTCAATCCATTCGAGTCAATTGTTATGAATGTGCGGTAAATAAAGCTTATAAACCTTCTTCGCTTCACGACTCCCGCAATTTCCCGATATTCAGGAAGCATCAGAAGCTCGAATACAGCTTAAATACTGTTGAAGAATCAAACACCGTGCCCTACGGTTCCTGTTTACGACTTCAGACGCTGAGTTGGGTTCGCTCAGCCTAGAAGTTTCCCATTATCGCACCTACAAAAGGTTTAGGGGGTCTACGTCTATTGTTAACTTAACGCTGGATGGGCAGTGATTATGGAGCGATCGCAACACATTTGGCGTTGAAGAATTAGGCGGCAATTTAAGCAAAACTTGCCAGCGAAAGCGCCTTGCCACTCGCATCACCTGTGCCGGTGCTGGTCCCAATACCTCCCAGCGATCGCCTTCCTGAGATTCGGATATTTCAGTTAGTGATTTAGCGATATTACTGGCACTCTTTTCAACGGCGTCAGGGTTTGGACTGCTAAATCTCAACAGAATCATTCGCCCCTTTGGCGGGTAGTTAAGTGCTTCCCGTTGGTTTAATTCTTCTGTTAAGAAATCAGCGTAGCGGTAGTTTTTAACTGCCTGAACTGCCGGATCGTCGGGGGTATACGTTTGTAAAATAACCTGACCAGAATAATCACCTCGCCCTGCCCGTCCCGACACCTGGGTTAAAGTTTGAACCGCCCGTTCTCCAGCTCGATAGTCAGAAAAATGCAATAAACCATCGGCCGACACGATTCCCACCAAGGTAACCTGGGGCAGATCAATCCCTTTTGCCAACATTTGAGTGCCCACTAAAACATCAGCTTCCCCCCTAGAGAATCGATCTATTAAATGTCGGTGGGCATTCTTTGTACGGGTGGTATCGCTGTCATATCTCAGCATTTTTAAGTGGGGTAGTTCTGCCTGAAGCGATCGCACCACCCGTTGAGTTCCACTGCCAAAATGCTTTAAATAAGGAGATCCGCAATCGGGACATTTTGGCGGATGAAGCTGACCATAATTACAGAAGTGGCAGCGCAGAATTTTCCTGGCGTCTTCGTGAACATGATGATAGGAAAGGGACACGTCACAGTGGGGGCATTCTAATACTTTGCCGCAGCTTCTACAGGAGACAAAGGTGCTATGACCGCGACGATGAATAAACAAGATTCCCTGTTGATTATCACGCTTTAAATTTTCGAGAGCCTCCAAAAGCTGTCGGCTAAAAATTGACCGGTGACCGTCTTTCAATTCCTCCCGCATATCCACCACAGAAATCGGTGGCAGCGGTTGATTATTAATGCGATTTGGGAGGCTTAAATAATACCTTTTTGAAATATTTTCATCTAGTTCTTTGGGCAAATTATGTTTAACCCAAGTTTCTAACGCTGGCGTAGCTGAACCTAAGATCAAGGGACATTGATCCAACTGCGATCGCCACTCAGCCAAGGTTCTAGCGTGATAGCAAGGTGAAGGCTGATCCTGCTTAAAACTACTGTCATGTTCCTCGTCTAGGATGATCATTCCCAAGTTTTTCAAAGGGGAAAAAACTGCTGATCGAGTGCCAATAATAACTTGCGGTTTATCCTGCAACATCTGACGCCAAGTGTCGTACCGTTCTCCATCAGACAAGCCGCTGTGATACACACACACGCGATCACCAAAGCGCGAACGAAAGCGGTCCACTAACTGAGGCGTCAATCCTATTTCTGGCACCAGCACTAGCGCCGACTTTCCTAACAGCAATAACGGCGCAATTCCCTGCAAATAAACCTCAGTTTTTCCTGACCCTGTCACCCCGTGAAGCAAAGCCGTTTCCCCAGGCTTCATTGCTCGGATTACTGCTAACGCCTTCTCCTGGTCCACCGTTAACGCCTTTGGGAGATCGCGCCCCCGATCCTGCCCGCGCTCCGTTCGCAGCAACTCCCGATCCTCGATCGCCACATATCCCTTTTTCTCCAGCGATCGCACCGTACCGTTACTGGTTCGCGCCAACTCCACCAAGGATTGCAGCCATAAATCCCCACCTCGCCGCTGCAAAACCCCTAAAATTTCCCGCTGTCGAAGGGTCAAATCATCGGCGCGTAAACTGTCACTAATTAGGGTAACCGCCTGTTTTCGCTTAGCCTTAACGGTTTTGGGCGCAGCCAAATATCCCTCAGCAACGTTTTTTTGTAATAGGTCTTTTAAACCGCAATCTGCACCGGGAAAACGCTGGGATAAGTAGCGGAAAGAATAGGATTTATTTGGTGAATTACTTTCCCACCATTCAAGGAGCTTAATGGCGGATGAAGTGAGTGGAGTTTCTTCTTTAGGGCGATCACCCTGCTTTTTTAGCTTTATCCTCCGTTGCCCCTTTGACAACAGTTTTGGGGGCAGAGCCGTCTTTACTACCGCAATTAAAGAAGAACAGTAATAGTCTGCTATTTTTTCTAAAAATAGCCAGTAATTTTTTGGAAATAGCCCTGAGCAAACCACACTTTCAATAGGCTTAGTCTCAAAATTTTCCCTTTCATTTAAGTCATCACTTTCTGAAAAGCTCTTAGCACTAACACTTTTGGCACTAACACTCTTGGCACTAACACTCTTGGCACCAGCACTCTTGGCACTTTGGCACTTTTGATTTGTGCGCTTACGAATCGCGATCGCCCCCACCTGTTGATATCCAAAAGGAACCGACAAGATATCCCCTGCTGTTACTGTCCACCCTGCTGGAATTTCGTAGGTGTAGAGTCCCTGCGCTCCAGGGCAATCCACTAGAGCCTCTACCAATTCTAATTCTTGCTTTTCTAATCTTTGCTTCATCTATCACGAAAAACGATACAGAATCAGTTTACGAAGCGATTACTTCTGAGGTTAAAGCGTCCCAAAAATTCAGCAGTGTGCGACAGTGAAAATCTCCCATGGGACGAGTTTCATGAATCGTCTCAGACCATGCTTTTCCCTATCAGTTTACGAAGCGATTACTTCTGAGGTTAAAGCGTCCCAAAAATTCAGCAGTGTGCGACAGTGAAAATCTCCCATGGGACGAGTTTCATGAATCGTCTCAGACCATGCTTTTCCCTGTTTTAGTTCTTCTGGCGAGACCAACTTTAAATCCATACCTTCTCCCAAAACCAAGTCAGAGATAGGCACATCTAAAACTCCACAGAATAAGTGAACAATCACGTTCTTCCTAGGGTCTACGTCGTCACTTTTTTTCTGAACAGTTTTAAAGGACTTTAAGTTAGGAATATCCCGCCCAATCTCTTCCTTTAGCTCTCGATGAACACAAACTTCAGCGGTCTCTCCTGGGTCAAGGTGTCCCCCAAACAATCCCCAGTGTCCTGGATAGAGGATGCTAGGAATATCATCACGAAGCTGCATTAAAAAAAGTGGTGTCTCCGAATTTAGTTCTATATTTTCTGGATAGAGTATTGCCAGAGAAACTTCAACGGGACTTTCCACATTTGAATCTAAATCTAAATCAGGGAAATGTTGCATTTTATTTTTCTAGTCCCCAAAAACACAGCTCTAAACGGGTGATTTCAAACACCAGTAATTTTAAACATTATTAATAGCGGAGCCTGCCATGGCTAACGGACACTTAAACAGGTGGCGATCGCCAAAACAGATATTGCGCCGTCGCAAACGTTTTCAACCTCTTCAGCTTAACCAAGGTTTAGATATTATTGTGCGTCGAATATTAATTCACGCCATTAGTTTCTATCAGCGACGCATCTCTCCTCACAAAAAGTTTTCCTGCGCCTACCGAGTCCTTTACAACAGCCATTCTTGCTCCCAAGGCGCCAAAGAAATCTTGAAAAATTATTCTTTATTTGAAGCCTTACCTCGAATTCAAAAACAATTTCACCAATGTCGTCAAGCGGTAAGAATTATTCGCGATCGCCGCATTCATTCGCCTCGCTGTTCTCACGTTGCGACGTCAAAAATTGCGACGCCGGAAAATATCTTATTTCCAACATTAGGAGAAAGCGTCTTTTCAACTCGCAGAGGCGATCCTGGGTATATCAGCAGTCCAGAAGAAGAGAGTGAGCGTTCCCGGCGCGATCGTCGCAGACGCAATGATAGCGCTGGGTCCCAGCCTTACAACAGCTGGTGCGACTGTAATGTGTGCTATTGTGCCGACTTTGACGTTCAACCAAACAATAATGAATGCTGTTGTGACGGACCGGGGGACTGTGGGGATTCCTGTTTTGGGTGCGATGGCTGTGATTTTTGTGTCGCTGATTGTGCTTAGGGCATGTCACTGATTAGGGCATATCATCAATTAAATATTAGAGAAATTCGGCGTTGCAGGATTAGGAGAGGAAGTCAGGATGGCGGAGTGGTAGTGG
>ERZ1740067.993-NODE-993-length-20841-cov-9.087559_pt1 | contig 20841 bp, 15 predicted proteins | sample MGYA00581736_ERZ1740067 | MGnify/ENA primary metagenome ERZ1740067 (study PRJEB43018, sample SAMN04849236) | marine metagenome | isolation source: floating plastic debris | place: Pacific Ocean | collected 2008-08-27 | study: EMG produced TPA metagenomics assembly... | reverse complement strand
GGTCGGTCGCCAAACGGCTGAAGGCATCACACAACGCAGAGATGGTCTATGGCGACGATGTGCTCGACCACATCACCGAGCAATGCAAAGATCCCGACAGCGGCGGGCGCATGATCGACAACATCATCACCAACTCGATCCTGCCCGAGATGTCACGTGAAGTGCTCAACCGTATGGTCGCAGGCGAGGAGTTCAGTAAGGTGGTTGTAACCCATTCCGAGGATGGGTTTGGATACGCGTTTGAGTGAGGTAACCCCTGATGTCATATGCACTGAATATCCGTGGGGTCGGAACAACCGTCACCACCGCGGGATACATTACAAACCTCAAATCCATTCTGGTTGGCGGTTCGAGTTCCGCAGAAATTGAGCGCAAGTTGGGCTACGCGCCTGGCTCGTTGAAAGACGGATACTGGCTGCTTGTTCTGGCGCAGTCATCGATCATTCAAACGAAGGATGTGTCGGCAAACCGTATGAAAGATGACTTTGAGTTTCGGGGATACACGCATTTTGAGGACGGCATTCCAAGTGGTGAAGACATCAATGTCCATGAATCCCTGGAGCGGAAGTTGTCGTCGAATGCCATCGATCAATCGACGTTTCGGCGCAAAGTCGAACAAGCCGCGGCAAAGCTGAACCGGGGCGGTGTCGAGCGGGTCGCAAAGGTTTACCCGCTAAATCCTGCTGCCAAAGTCGGATACGAGCCCGGTTCAGGCGTTGTTCAGTTCAAGTTGACAGAACCAAAATCTTTCGACGTTGTTGCCAAAGTTGAAGCAGGGGAAAGCCTGAAACGAGAGCCGAACGGAAAGATCAGCACACAGGCGTAACTGATCAAAGCGTCTGCAGCAGCTTTGCCACGCCCTCTTTGTACCGCTTCACCTCCGCTGGCGTCACGGCGGGGGCGTTGGTCACGGCGACTTGCGTGCCACCACCGCCGCGGCCCACGCGGTTCATTTTGCGGTCGGACCAGTCGGTCATCCATCTGACGGTCTTGCCACGCAGGAACGGGTTGGCGTTCACAACGCTGGCGCCCATCACCTCAAGCACGGTGGCCTCCGGGTTCGCCTTCAACGCAATGTCCGCCCCCGCAGGGCCAAGGAAGTGTGCCAGGTACAGCCGTCCGGGCGTAATCTGGTGTCCACGGGTGCGCAGGAAGGCTTCGTTTTCGCGGGCAAGGTTCGTGACCATCGCGCGGGACAAGGCAGGATCAAAGCGCAGTTCCAGCAACTCGGCCCGGTTCAGCGTCGCCACAAGGTCGGGCCGGTAGGTGCGCATCATCCGCAGCCACGTGCTTTCGATGAACTGCCCCAGACCGGTGGCGGTTGACCGCGTGTTCTTGGCCCGCGCGTTGCCCGCGCTTTCCACCCGGATGATCTGGGCCACCAGCGCCTCCACGGCGCCGGAGGCGCGCGCAGCACCCAAGGCCAATGGGTCAACTGGACGCCCGTTCAGATGCAGCTCGAAATGCAAATGCGGGCCAGTGGACCGGCCCGTGGTGCCGACATATCCAATGATCTGACCGGCCTGCACATTGGTGCCAAGGTCAATCCCCTCGGCAAAGGCGTTGAGGTGGGCGTAGCGGCTGTGCGCGCCTCCAGGGTGGTCGATGTAGACGATGTTGCCATAGCTGGACGAAAAGTTGGCCCGGCTGATCCTGCCGCCAGCCACCGCCTTGACCGGTGTGCCCGTGGGCGCCGCCCAGTCGACACCGTTGTGGTTGACCGGTCGATTCAAGATGGGATGGTGGCGCGGACCAAAGCCCGAGGTTTTCGTACCCGAGACGGGAATGACAAACGCGCTGCCGCCCAAACCGCTGCCGCCGCCACCGCTGCCGCCGCTTTGCGGATCAAAGCAGCCGAACGGTGCGCTCCGGCTGTTGGGCCGGACGACAAAGCATTCGAAGTTTTCGGTTGGCCCTTCGAGCGCGACATAGAGGATCTGGCCAGCGGGGGCGACGCCCGCGCCCTCCTCGCGCAGGATCAGGCGCATGCGGTCACCTTCGGTGGCGATGCGGTCCAGGTCTTGCACCCGGCTGAGCATCACCATCAATTCACCTACCAACTCGGACGACACACCATTGCGCAGCGCGGTCGAATAGATCGCATCCTTGAGCTTCACTTCGCCTTGCGCACCGCGGTTGCGCACGGCGATATCCGCACGGCGCAACAGATTGCGCGAAAACCACGGATCGGCACTGGTCTCGAAACGACCCGGCCCAGGCTGGGCCAGGCTCGCCAGATAGCGGTCGGGCGCATAAATCGACATCTGCATCAGCTGCGCCCCAGCCCGCCCCGGTTCGAGCCGCAAGGCAACCAGACCGCCTGTAGACAGGTTCGTCAAAACTTCAGGCTCAACCCTCATGTCATCGGCCATACGGCGGACAAAGCTCAGGATGCGGTCTGTCTCATCTTGGGTAACGCCCTGTTCGCTCAGCACCGTTTTCAATTCGCGATCCGTTTCGAGGCGTATGACTTCGTCCCGAAACAGCATCTGCCGCTCCGACGGCGACAGGCTGAGGGCTTCGGTTGTGGTGTTTTCGATGATGGTCTCGACATAGCTGACCTGGGTCTCGCCAGCATCACCGCCAACGACCTCGCCCCAACTGCCTTCGTCATCGTCGAACACCACTTGCGACCCGGCCTCGACCACATCGGGAATGGCGGTCGCGGTGTCGACGATGGCCGTCTCGCGCCTGGCCTGAAACGCCGCAAGATCGGCGGAGGAGGATGGCAAGGTCAGTTGCACACGCTGTGTCGCATCAAAGAGCGCGTCTTCGATCACCTCGATCTGGTCGCCGATCCGCGCGCGCTGGGGGTGGATCTGATGTTCGAGAGACACGCGCCGTGCGCCAAGGGCAGGCCCATCTGGCAAGGTGATGATCATCGGCGCGCCCCGGATATCCAGGAACGCTTCTGCCGCGGCAGCGGCGAGGACGATGCCGCCCTCCGCAGCCCCTTCGGATTGCACCAGCGTCAACTCATCACCTCCGGCGCTATCGATGCCGTCCCGATCGTCCGACCCGAACGGCCAAAGCGCCAAGGCGATCGCGACAAGCCCGCCAATCGCGCCGAGGCCGAGCACAGCCACGCCTGCACGCTTGAGCAGGCGCGCGCGACGCCGACGCTTCCACGCGCGACCTGATCCGGCAAAGTTGGGATCGATTTCAATGGGTGGCATATGCGATGCGCGCGGTGGGCCGGATCAGCGGAAAACGCCGATGCCACCACCGCTGGAAATCGTGGGCTTTCTGGCGGGTGTGGCGGGCTTGGGCGCCGGGGCCGGTGTGGCCGCGCGGCGTGTCGGCGTCGTGGTGCGCGTTGACGTCGACCGTGTCGTGGTCGCACGCGGCGCCGGAGCGGCCGCTACAGGTGCCGTGCACCGGACATCCGGGTGCAGAATGATGGTCCGGAACAGCTCGACGCTTGGGTCCTGATCCGGCCATTGCGCGCCATCATCGCGTTCGCCAAAGTAATCGGCCACAGACCGGGCAGACCCACGGCCCCACAACCCGTCGATCCCGGAGCGATAGCAGTTCATCCGCTGCAATTCGGACTGTAACGCGACGTTCAGCCGATCGGTGGGCGGATCAATGTGCCCCTGTTCGATCAACATCCGAAACATGTCCGGATCATCGCCCCGCATGGCCACGCGTTTTTCCACATCGTCAAAGGCAAAGGCCATCTGCGCCACAGTCTCGGGCAGCAATGTGGTGATCCCGAAATCCGCTTCGCGCCCGGGCTCGATCCGCCCGAGGATAATGGACGGCGCCGGCAAACCGTTTGCCAAGGCGACGGCGTCCTGGCCCGCGCCAGGCGCGGAAAAGCTTGGCGCTGCTTCTGAGGGAGGTTGATAGGCCGCAATCAGGACGTTGCCGCTGGCATCGTCGCCAAGGTCAAACCCGATCGGATCGGCGTCAAAGGATTGCGCCCACACGCCGCTGGCCAGCGTGCACAGCCCCGCCAGTCCGAAGGTTATACGCCGCAAGATCCCAGCCATCACAGACCGCACCGTTTCAAAGCCACCAAAGGAACGTTCAACCGCAATACTACGGTGCACGCCCACCGGGTGGCAAGCTATTCCGAAGCGGCGCGCAGAAAGAACGTCCAGCGTTCGGACCGCCGCGTGTCGACTTCGTGGAAACGGGCGGCGATGTGTCCGCGGATCAAGCAATCTTCTCGGCCGCGGATTCGAAATTCATCCGGGTCCACGCACAGCGTGGTGGTGCCCGGCAGCATCGATGCGTTGAAAACATCACGCGCATAGACGTAGATGTACCGCGATGTTAGCGTATCCTCGATCACGTTGGCACATTGGTTCGGCCCGACGGTCCACCAACCGGCCGTTTCCCACGCATCCGCATCGTATGCACCGACCGCAACGTTCACCACATCAAGTGTTTGATTACAAAATTGGAAATTGGCTTTGACTGTCGATGGCGCGGCAACAACACATAGGCATAAAACCGCTGTGGCAAAAATCCGCCGTAATTCCCTCCAACGATATGTAGATGCAAAGCATTGGTAAATCACAACATTTGCCCTTTGTATCTGGTCATGTTGCACAGATCATGCGGTTGGTCCGTTTTCTTTGGCATGGCTGGATGCAATTGGCCATGGCTCATGCTATATGACCGACACGATGATACGTTCGCTTTTGATCTGCTCTGCCCTTGTGGCGTCTTCCGGTGCTGGCGCTGTTGCGCTGTCAGCGCTGCATGATGCAACGGGCGATCAGCAGGTGCGCACCCTCGCGCCTGCGCCTGCAACCGTCTCAGAAGCACGGTTTGTGATCCCTACCTTTGCTCCAGCCGCGAAGGCGCCTGAGGCGGCAAAAGTCGCATTGCGTGATGCACCAGTGCTGCCACCAGCCGAGGAGGCGTCGGATGTTGTGCCCACACCGTCCGCAGACACCATCGTCGCTGCGGCAACACCTGACATTTCCGACCTGATCGTGAAACGGCAAACCGCCCCGGTGGTGACGCCAGAACTACGCGCCACACCCAAAGCGGTTCAAGCAGCGCGCGCCGTTCGCACGCAGACTGTCCGAACCTATGAGGAGCGCAGCACGCGCCCCGTCATCGTGGCACAAGCGCCCGCATTTACAGCGGCACAAACAGCCACGCTCCAACCAGACTACGTGATCGGCGTATACCGCTGACACAACTGAAATTCTCCGGTTGACTTGCCCCGGCCCTCTGCCGCTAATTGTGGCGTTGATTTAGGGCTTGGCCTTCGGAGATTGAAATGTCGCGCAAAAATCTGGCTGCAGTGGCGGCCTTGGCAATGTTATGTGCTTCGCACGTGTCCGCACAGGACAATGCTGGCGTGATTTCCCTCGAATTGAACCGAACCTCCGCTTCATCCGATGGCGGGTGCCAGGTCGTGTTTTTCGGGCAAAATGGCCTCGATACCGCGCTGACAGATGTCACATGGCGGCTTGCCGTCTTTGATGCCGAAGGCGTGTTTCGCAACCTGCTCGCACTGCCGCTTGGCAGCCTGAGTGCGGGCAAACGCCGCGTGGTACAATACAACCTGCCCGCCCCCTGCGCGGATCTGTCCGAGATCATCGTGAACGACGTTGCCGCGTGCGAGATCGAAGGCGCCTCCGGCGATGAGGCCAGCGACCTGTGCCTGTCCTCCCTGACTGTGACATCGCGCACCGACATCGCCTTTGGCCTTTAGGTCGCCCCTGCCCCGTCTGGGGCCTCGAAGAACTGTTTGAACACACATGACTCTGACGATTTTTCAACTTGCTGCGTATGTGATCTACGGCCTGCTGGGTGTCCTGTCGCTGTTTGCGCTCAGCGTGGGTTTGTTCAAACTCGGTCAGTTCGCAAAACTGGGCGTAGGCCGGCGGAAAGAGGCGGAAAAGATCCTGGACGACTGGCTCAATGGTCGGGTCGAAGAGGCGATCCGCAACGCAGGTCGTCGCCGCTCTGTCCTCAGCCGGGTGCTGCAGGCCGTGTTCTCGGGCATCCAGGCGCGCCCCGGCGACGCAAGCTATGCCGAAGAGCTTAGCCGCCAGACCGCAATTGTCGAGCTGGCCACGCTGAGCGAGCGAATGCGCGCGCTCGACATGGTCGTGCAGGCGGCCCCGATGCTGGGCCTGCTCGGCACGGTGATCGGAATGATTGATGCCTTCTCGGTCCTTGCGGTGACGGATGGCGCGGTGGACCCAACGGCGCTGGCCTCTGGCATCTATGTCGCGCTGATCACCACCGCGGCGGGTCTTGCCATCGCGCTGGTTGCCTTTTTCATCGCCACCTGGCTCGAAGGACGTATCGACCGCGAGCGCAACATGATGGAGGCCGTGATGTCGGCGGCCATCCACGGTCGGGTCGATCCGAATTCCGGCGCAAGCTAAGGAGCGGGAGGGCACATGGCCGCCTCGTATCAACCGCTGCCCGAACGGCCACGGCGCTACCGTTTTGCGCTGACGCCATTGGCGGATGCGATGTTCCAGCTGCTGATCTTTTTCATGCTGTCGACCAGCCTGACGCCCTATTCACTGGTCACACTGCGCACCACACCGGATGAGGCCGAAGAGGCCGAGGCACAGGCAGACCCTGCCGGACCCGAGGACGAGAACGCCGAAGCACCAGCCCCCGATGCCGTCAGCGACAGCGGCGTGACAATCTGGGACATCGGCAACGGGACCGTCACAACCAACGGGCAGGTCTTTGACATCGACCAACTGCCGTCGCTTGCAGACGCGATCGGCAGTCAGGACGACCCGGGCCAGGTCGTGATCATCATCGGTGGTGCCGCGCGGGTCCAAGACGTCGCCTCCGCGCTCGAGGCGCTCGACAGCGCAGAGGTGGAGGCGGTGCAGATTGCCCGCACGCGCAACCGATGATCCGCCGCAATCGCCTTGCCCCCGCCCGCGAGGGCAACAAGATGGACAGTGGTCTGGCCATCGTCAACATCGTGCTGCTACTGATCTTTTTCTTTCTCACCACCGGATCGCTGTCGAATTCGACCACGGTGACCGTCAGCTTGCCCGAGACCACCGAGCTGCCACTGGACCTGCTGCCCAAGCCGCTGCTGACCGTATCCGTCGACGGCGACCTGACGCTTGATGGTGTGCCCATCGAACGCGGTAGCCTGGCTGCCGCGATGGTGGATGACCCGATGCTGCACGTCCTTGCCGATCGCGAGGCGAATGCAGGCGCGCTGCTGGACCTGATCGCCGCCGAAGAGTTGATTGCCGTACAGATCCGTCTGGTCACCGTTCACCGCAAAGCCACGGAGGACGCGGAATGAGCTTTTTGCCATACGCGCCCCAGCGGTCCAGCACGTGGGCGGCCTCCATCGGTGGGTCAACGGCTATCCACGGCGCGCTCGTGCTCGGAGTTCTGACCTCGTCGGTTGCGCTCTTGCCCGAGCCGTCTTCGCCTGCAGTGCGAGAGCCGGAATACGAAATCACGCTCGAGATCATCGACGCTGACATCATCGACCTTGACGATACACCTGAAATTCCGCCCGACGCCGTCGCACTGGAACCCGAGGACGCCACCGCCGATGTATTGGAAGAAGCGGATGAGGCGCTGACCCCCGAGGATGACACAGCGCTGCTGGCGCCCGAAAACGCCGCCTTGCAGCCCGACGAAGATGTCCTTGCGCCCGCCCCCGACGACGCGCTTTTGACACCTGAGGACGACGCCCTCGCCCCGGTCGCAGACGTGGTCGAGCCCGAAGCCGAGATCCTGGAGGAAGATGAGCTTGCGCTGCTGGCGCCAGAGCCCGAGGTGATCGCACCCGAGCCAGAAGTGATCGACGAACCGCTTGCGGCCCAGGAACCCGCTGCGCCGGAGATCAATCCGGATGATTTGTCTATCGACGATCTGAGCCTCATCGATGACGATGTTTTCAACCCGCTCGCCGAAGCGGTGGCGCCTGCGGCCGATGCGCCGCTCGCACCGGATGTGGTGGTGCCGGACGTGGTCGAACCGCAAGCGGTGATCGAAGAGGACATCGCCGCGATTGTCCTGCCCGAACCGGACGTGATCGCGCCGGAACCCGACGTGATCGCGCCCGAGCCGGAGGTTGCCCCGGAAACCGAGACCGCCCTACCCCAGATCATTGACGAACCCGCGGCCCCGGACGTTGTCGAGGAACCGGATGTGGCCGAAGCGCCCGAAGACACAGGCACGGATCCCGCGGGCACGGCTACACCGTCCGCAATCGCGAACCCATCGCCTGCCGCGCTCCAAATCGGGGCCCTGCTGCAGCGCATACGCAACACGCCTGCGCCGCAATGCACGCTGGTGCTGCCCCGCCGCGCCGGGGATGATGGCGTCGGCCTGTCCTTTATCGGTGCCGAACCCGCCGCGTTGGAAACGCTGGCGGCCCGCATCGTCGACGGGCTCGACACCGTGCCCGCTCAGACCCGCGAAATCCTTGATCCACGCCAATGCGCGGCCCTCGACGCGATCAAGCAAAGCGCGGCCTATCCCGCCAGCCGCATTGGCCTCGCCCTTGACGACACGACGCTGAACAGCGGCGATGCGCTGCGGGCCCGCGTCCTTGGCGCAGGCGGTCTGTTTCTGACGCTGATCCTCGTGGACGACAATGGCGTGATCCAGGACCTTGCCCGCTTCACCACGCTGGACGGCAATGATCCGGTGATCGAAGCGCCTGTGGCCCGGTCCGGGCCTGCGCGCGACACCCGGCAGGTACTGATCGTACTGGGATCGCAGGATGCGCCGATCGATCTGTCTGCAGGCATTGGACAATTGGCGCAAGACGCTTTCGCAGCGCTGCCACGCGACGTTTTGGAAAGCGCGCTGTTTGGATTGGCGACGTTCGACGTCCGCTAGGGCGCCCTAGCGCGCGATTTCCACCACGCCGATGTCAACGGCACCCAGGCCATCATCCGCCAACTCGCGCGTCATCAAGGGCAAGATGTCCGTGGCGGCGGTCCCGTCCTGCATCGCCGCGGCGCGCACCAACGCATCCTCCGACGCAGTCGCGATCAGCAGATACGTCCCCGGCTGGGCCGAGGGCAGGCGGAAGGAAAACTGCCGCTGATCGCCAATGGGATCTTCGAGCTGGCTCATCAACGAAAAGACGCGGCCATTGGGGGCCACCAGCGCCAGCCAGTTCTCGCGACCCGCACTGCCGTGGATGGTGCCCACCACGCCTTCGGCACGGGTGACGCTGTTCTGGTCCAGCGCCATCTCGATGGCATTGCCGCGTGTGCCCTGAAACGTGCGCGCGAATTCGAGCGCCGCACATTGCGCCGCAGCCACGTCACGCTCAAGCACTTCGGGCTGTGTTCCAAACTGAGCGGCCCAGCCAGACGCGATCCCCTGCAAGGTGGTCGCATCCTGGGCAAAGCCCTCGATCAGACCTGTGTTCGGGCCCTGCCCGCGCCGCGCCGCATAGGTGCAGCCTTCGGGCACCGCCTCGGCAAGGTAGGTTTCCCGGCTGCCCGGCACACGCGCCAACCCTTCGGACACTTCGTCCGACAATCCATCTCCGGCCTGGGACGCTGTGTTGAAGTAATACCATGCCCCACCGCCGGCGACGCCTGCGATCAGCACAAAAGCCGCCACAAGGCCAAAGCCACCACCGCTTTTCTCGACCACCGGTTCAACAACGGCGGCACTGTCGCTGCCAGCGGCAGGCACGTTGGTGACAAAGGTTTCTGTCCGGCCACTCGGCGCTGCCTGCAGGCCCGGCACCGTGCGTGTCGTGGCCCCCATCGTCAGCTGGTAGAGGCCATCGGTGTTCTGCGTCGGCTCATCGCCGCTGATCGCTTTCAACCCGTCGATCACCTGCCCCATATTGGCCAGTCGCTGTGCCGGGTCGGGCTGCAACATATTGTAAAGCAGGGCCTGGAACGCAACCGGCAACCCGTTGAGGTCCGGCACGGTCTGCCGCTTTTGCACCGCCTCGACGATGCTGTCGCCCATGGGCACCGCCTTGCCCGTCAGGCACGCAATCATCAGCAGGCCAAGCGAGTAGATGTCCGATGTTCCCTCGGCCTCACCGCCATAGGCGCCAAGCTGTTCGGGCGACACATATTTCAGCTTGCCCGCGAACTCGTTGCCGATGGTCACATCCTTGACCTTGGACGACCGCGAAATGCCAAAGTCGATGATCACCGCCTTGTTGATATCGTTGTCGGGCAGCATCACGTTGTCGGGTGACAGGTCGCGGTGGACAACGCCGATCTTGTGCGCACGCTCGAGCCCGTCTGCAAGGCGGGTGAACAGGGCGCACACATCCTCTTCGTTCAAAGGTCCGTCATTCTTGAGCTTGTCGCTGAGTTTGTTGCCCTCGATGAAACCCATCACCAGCGCGTGCAGGTTCAGCTGCGCATCGGGCGGAACGTAGGCAAAGTAGCGGACAATGGCGTCGTGATGCAGCTGGCGCAGGGTACGCGCCTCGCGGCGGAACATTTGTGCGACGCGGATGTCCTCGGCCATCTCGGGCAGGATCACCTTGATCGCGACGCTTTCGCCAGTGCCGATCTCGACCCCGCGAAACACGCGGCCCATACCCCCCTGATCAAGCCGTTCCTCGACCCGGTACATATTGTTGATGACTGTCCCGGGTTCGAGGTTGCGCAAGGGTTCGGGTGTGGCCGTATTGGCGGTGCCACCCCCGGTCAGTTGCGTGGCGGCGAGGTCAGCATCATCCAGGTCCGGCGGCGGTGCCTTGGGCATCGGCGCGGCCGAAGCGGCCATTGCGGCTGCCGCGGGATCCGCCGTGTGCGTTGCAGCCGTTTCCTCGGTCATCGGACTGTAGGTCGACCCGCCCTCGTCAGCTGCGGTCGACGTGCCAGGCATCTCGCCGATGATCGTACGGTCCGCATCTTCGGGTGCTGCCTCGACACTTGGCTCAGCCGCGATGATCGTCCTGTCGGCGTCTTCCAATGGGGTGGCCGCGGGCGCGATCAGGGTGCGGTCGGCGTCGTCGGGATTGGGTTTGGTTTCGGCGTGCGGCTCGGGGATGGACGCGATCATGGTCCGGTCCGCGTCCTCCTCATCCTCAGGTGCGGCGTCGGATGATGGCAGCGGTGCGATCAACGTCCGATCTTCGTCCTCGTCCGGCACCTCCGGCCGCTTGGGCGGCTGCGTATTGGTCCCGTCGCTCACAGGTAGCCTCCGAACTCGGGGTACACCCCGGACACTTCGAACTCGGGCAACGGCACCTGGTGGCACACCACAACCACCACCGACACATTGTCCTTGCCACCACGCTCCAGCGCCGTGGCGACAAGCTTGTCGCACAAGCCTTCGATGTCGCTGCCGAACTGGCGCATGACCCGCTCAAGCTCATCATCGTGGAAGTATTCGGTGAGCCCGTCCGAGCACAACAGGAACGTATCCTTGTCCGCCAGCACGCCTTCGATCATCTCGCATTCCGGGGTCTGGGTGACGCCGATGGCGCGGGTGATCACGTTTTTGCGCGGCCAGGCCTCAGCCTCCGCCGGGGTGATCGAACCTGCATCCAGCAGCGCCTGTACCTCCGTATGATCACGCGTCACCTGGCTCAGAACACCGCCGCGCAGGCGATAAACCCGGCTGTCACCGGACCAGATGCTGGCATAATGCCCTTGGCTGACCAGCAGCGCCGCGACGGTCGACCCGATGGTGCCATTCCCCAACTCTGCCGCGTGCTGCAGGATGCGGTTATTGGCGCGCGTGAGACGCTCCATGAACCGTGCGCGCAGGTCTACGGCGCCGCCCGGCACACCGACGGTCTGCATTTCGCCCACGATGGACTGGCTTGCAAAATCACCCGCCGCGTGTCCGCCCATGCCGTCGGCAACCAGCCACAAGCCGCTGCCCGGCAGCGCCAAAAGGCTGTCTTCGTTGACCTTGCGCACACATCCCACATCGCTGAGGGTGGCCGTCTCGAACACGAAGCTGGGTTCGCTTGTCTCACTCATTGACGACGTCTCTCGCTTCACGGGTCCGTTCTGTCAACAGCCAACGCATGGCTGTCAGGTCCGGCAGACCATTTGCCCCCAACCAACCCGCTGACCGTGTCGGCAAGGCCGCATGCCACCAATGACTGCGCCCCAGCTGCGCCTTTTGCGCGTCGGCGGTCATCGCGTCGGCAAAGAGCCGAGGCAGGTCACCGTCGTCGCGGTGCCCCCAGATCGTACCGTCCTGACCATCCTCGAACACGACCCCTTGCAGCGGCGGCACCTCGAACCCGGCCAGCAGGGTGGACACGCCGCGCGTCCCCTCCTTGGGCACCTCGAACCCCGCGATATGCACCGCCAATGCGTGAAAGGGCCCCTCGTCATGGGCCGGATGCACAGGAGGGGGCGACACGATCCCGGTTAGGCCAAAGATCAAGGGAAAGCGGCGGCCGACCTTGTCCTGAGAGGGCAGAAAGATACCCGCCAGCGGCGCACCGATCACGTCCGGCCCCAACCAAAAGTTCAGCGGCGGGGCGGCTGCCCACGACGCTTCCCAATCCTCGCCCAACCCGTCCTTGAGGGCGGGCAGGATCCCTTCGAGCCAGCTGTCAAAATGGCTGAGCAATGCATGGTCCAGCCCGTGGGCCAGGAAATCACCATAGGCGGGGTGTTTGCCATAAACGACCGCCGTTGCTTCAACACTCATGGCCTTACTCGATCGTGGTGGGACAGGAGAAATCCGACAGCTCCCGCATCAGGAACGGGATCGCGATGCTGTCGAACTCGAGCCGCAGGGTCACCGACCGGCCACCCACCTGATAGGTGACGTCTGCCTGCGTACCAGAGGTTTTGTTCCGCCCGCGCGAGATGAACTCCGACAGCGCCCAGCGACCGCCGCCAAAGCGCAACGCATTGTCCGTCGTTTCGGACCGGGGCAAGAGCGTGATCAGGATATCCGCGGTGTCATCCGGCCAGGTAAAGCTGGCGCCCGAGGAGTTCAGGAACAGCTGCACCTCACGCCCGCTCATGTTAATCGACGTGCTTTCAACAGTGGGTGAGGATGCGACTTGCGAGACCGAGAATGACACAGACGGCGACGCACTGTCCGGCGGGAAGAACGCCTGCCGTATCCGCTCGGCCCGGGCGAATTGGGTCAATGTCGCGCTGCTTAGCCGGGCGCCCAGCGGGCTGCCCTCGCGGGCCACAATCCGGCCATCGGCCTCACGCTGCGTATGTTCGCGAAGATACGTCTCATAAAACGTCTGCATCCGCCCGCCATAGCCAAAGAATTCACCAAAGACGGAGGTCGAGATATGCCGCGCCCCGCGCCCCGCAAACGGGAAGGCGGAGGCCACATTTTGAGTGCAATACGCCGCCACTTCTTCGGCCAGCGCCCGCTGCAGCTCGCCGACAGAGGCATTGGCTGACACGGTCAGAAACTCGGATTCGACCGAGTTCACGAAACCCACAATCGTCTCAGGGTAGAACGGCACGCCCTGGCTAAGCGTGTTGAGCGCGTCCTGCATACCGCGCTGGTCCAGCAACGTGTTGCCACCGCGACCGGCAAGCTGACGATTGGTCAACAGCTCTTGCATGCCTGCCAGCAGCACGTCGACGGGCCGCGCATTTGGCTCCCCCCGAACAAAGGCATGCCATTTCTCAAACCGCTGTTCGATGCTTTCCAGCGTGCGGCGCTGCGACGGGGCGGAGGCGTTGTTGACCGCGCGCTCCTGAAACTTTGCCTTGTCACGCAATAGGTTGAGAAAGATGCGCTGGATTGCGCCCGACCGGCGCTGCGCCTCGGTAAAGCCGACATCCGCCATTTGCGACCCGACATCGCCGCCGCTCGCGATCAGTGCCGCGGGGTTGTCGATCCCGTCCACAGCGTCGAGAAAGGCGGTCAGCCGGGTTTCACGATCCACCGCTTCGGCGAGCTTGAGGATCGGTGACGCAAAGGGCGCAGATGCGACGGCCAGCCCCGGATATTGCGGCGCACCGGCGGACATGGGCACCAGCTCGATCCGACCCAACATCGCATTCCAGTTTTCGGCAAAGTCGGAGCGATAGAAGGCGTGCAGGTCGCGGTTCAGACCCAGCAACTGCCCCTGATAATCCACGCCTTCGCCGGGTGCGCCCAGCACCCAACGCTCTTCCTCCAGCCGCTCGGCCGCATTTGCGACCGCGTCCTGAAAGAAGGACCAATAGCCGGTGAAGGTGAAAAGGCCCGGCACCTCGAGGCTTTCTAGCGGTTTGCCATCCGTCGTGCGAAACACCACATCCGCCTGCACATCCGCCAGTTCATCCGTCATGCGGAACGGCGTCAGTGTCGCGGCCTGGCTCAGGATCGAGCTGTAGGCCTGCTGCGCCAGTGACAGCGTCGCGATTTCCTTTTGCGTGCGCTCCACAAGATCCTTGTCTGGCTTCAGGCTCGGCTCGATCCGGTCATCCAGCTCGAGCATGGCGGCAAGGTGTTCGTTGATCTCACGATACTCGCCGTCCAGCCCCGGTTCGGAATATTCCGGGCCCCACGCTTCGGCGAAATAGGCCTGGATGGCGACGTCGTCGGATTTGCCATCCTGTTCCTTGGCAAGCAGAATGTAGACCTTGAGCGCGCGGTAGGCTTCCTCCGTATTATTCTCGGACAGGAGCCGCGGCAGGCGGTTTTCGAGGTACAGCATCATGCGCGGACGCAAGAGCCGTTCCAGCGAGTCCGAGTAGGATTGCAGTGCGGCCGACCGGATCGAGGCGCGGCGCGACAGGCCCACCTTTTCCACGAACTTCTGCTCGCGCGGATCGGCGTAGCCTGCGGGGATGTCACGCGCCAGCGCCAGCGCCTGGAGGATCGGACGGGTGCTGGGATCGTCGATGATGCTTTCGGTCAGCAGGCCCTGCGCCTCGACCTGATAGCTGTCGGTCGCCGCCGCCGCCTCGCGGATCAGCGACGCGTTCTGCCAAAAGCTGTAGCCAAAAAGGCCAAAGGCCCCGATGACAGCCGTGGCGATCAACCCCGTCACCCCGGTGCGGAAAATCGCCTTGCGCCGCATCGCCTTGAAGTCATAGCCGACCCAATCCCGCTCGGCAAAGATCACCTGCTTCAGCAGGTCATGCAGGAAATAGCTGCGCCCTTTGCCGGACATGAAGCTGGGCGTGAACGCCCCCTGATTGTCCGCCATCGCGCCAAGCACCTGGTCGATCGGTGTCCCCTCCTGGGTGCCGGAGGTGAAGTAGAACCCGCGCAAGATCGCGTGCAGATCGGTGGATTTCTGGAACACACGGCGCAGGAAATCCGACACGTTGCGTTGCAGCAGCACCAGTTGGCCCGGAAAGCCGAACATGGCAATGCGCGCCACGGTGTCCGGCTCTTCGTTCATGCGGTCTGTGACCTCGTCGCTCAGACGACTGATCAGCTGATCGAACTCGGTCGAGACATGGCGGTAGGTCTCTTCCTTGCGGTCCTTGGTCTGGAACGTGACGCCCCAGACCGACCGGCGGCGATCCTCGCCAAAATGGCCAAAGAATTCGCGAAAGCCCGAGATCAGGTCCGCCTTGGTGAACAGAACATAGACCGGGACGTCGATGCGCAGCGTCTCGTGCAGCTCTTCCAGCCGCTTGCGCACGGCCAGGGCGTGAGTGTCGAGCGTATCGTCGGTCGCCGTCATCATGTCCTCGCAGGAGAATGCGAGGATCACGCCGTTGATCGGCTGGTTCGGGCGCGCTTTCTTGAGCTGATCCAGAAAGGCCTGCCAGCTCATCTTGTCCGCGCGCGCGTCACTGTCCTGGGTGGTGTAGCGGCCCGCGGTGTCGATCAGCACCGCCTCTTCGGAGAACCAGAAATCACAGTTTTTCGTCCCGCCGAAGCCGGCGACGGCGCTTGCGTCCGTCCCGGGAAACTCGAGGCCTGAATGCACCAGCGCCGTGGTCTTGCCCGCCCCCGGCGGGCCGATGATGACATACCACGGCATGTCATAGAGGTAGGTGGACTTGCCACCCTTGCGCAGCTTGCCCAACGCCTCCTGCATCCGGTCGTGCAGGATCGCGCCGTCGCCCACAGGCTGCTCCATCAAGCTCTCTTCGAGCTCTTGCGCCGCGCGGCGGCGCTTGCGATAGCGCAGGGCGCTGACAATCGCGATGGGTGCCAGCAACAGCACGATCACCAGCACGCGGAACCAGACCGAGGCGAGCCATTCAATGCCGAAGATCGGCAGGCCAAACCAAACGGCGGCGCAGATGCACAGGATGCCAAGGGCGATCGCGACCCAGCGGAACCATTTGAACCGCCAATACGTGACCGGGTTCAGCCATTTCAGGACACCCCTCACAGCCGCTGCTCCTTCTGCAAGAGGATCTCGACCCGCCGGTTTTCGGCCCGCGCCTCGCGCGTGTTGGCAGTGTTGAGCGGTTTGGCCGGGCCCACACCTTCGACCGTCATGCGCGCGGGGTCCGACAGATGCGGCTCAAGCAAGGCACGCACGGTTTCGGCGCGCGCCTCCGACAGCGCCTCGTTCGTCTTGTAACGCCCCCGCCCGCTGGGCGGGATGTTGTCGGAATGGCCCTCGACGATGATCTCGCCCGGCTCGCTTTCCAGCACTTCTGCAATGCGTCGCCCGAGACCAGACACATCCGTCGTCAATTCTGCCGAACCGGACCCAAAGCGCAACGCGTCGCGCAGACGAACCGAAATATAGTCGCCAGCTTCTTGTACCTCAACGTCACCGGCCTCGATCTCTGGGGCCAAACGACCTTGGATACGCTCCAACTGACCGGTGGGTGGCGCCTCGTATTCCACCACATTCTCACTGCGTTCAATCACGACTTCGCCAAGATTGGTGTGCAGACCGATAATGTCGTCCTGCGCTGCCTGAGCGTCCCCGGACAAAAGCCAAGACAGCGTGACGAACATCGCAACCACCATCGCCGCGGCCACACCGCCGATGACCCACAGCGGCATACCGCCCGACTGGCGCCGACCGCCCAAGAGGACAGCGATCCACTTGTGGCTCAACTCTTCGGGCGGGCGCGCATTGGCCGAGCGGAAGCGTTGGTAGACCTCGGTCCGCAACCGGCTGAGCATCACCTGCCCGTTCGGCTCCGTCCGGTACTTGCCCTCGAACCCCAGCGCGAGGCAGGTCAGCATCAACTCGAGCACATGCGCCCGTTGCCCGGGCAGCGCGATCACCTGTTCGAGCCGCGCGAAAAATCCGATGCCCGCCGACCGGTCGGCGAGCAATTCGGCCGCCATCGAAAACTGCTGCCAGTATTGCGGATCGTTGCCGGGGATCGTTTGGACAATATCGTCAGATGTCGCCGCCAGCGCATAGCGTGCCACGTCGATATCTTCGGGCGGCACGCCTGCCTCCTGGCACTTTTGCACGAAACTCGCGATCTCGCGCATCACGTGATCGCGCAGCGGGATCGCCTGCATCTCGACCATGCCTGTGCGCAAACGGCCTAGCAGCACCAGCAGATCCGACGCCGCAGCGATGATCGGGTTGGACGATGAACCGACGTCCAGCCCAGAACCCCGCAGCGCGTCGGTAAAGGCGATCTTGGGCGTATGGCGCTGCTGTTGCGGCGGCCGGGGTGCACCGGCTACGGGGAACTGCCCGTCGGGGGGCGGTGTCGCGGGCGTCCATCCAGGCTGCGGTTGCCCGGCATAGGGATCGGGGTAATGCGGCTGCTGATACCCATGGGCGGGCGGCGGCGCCGGATAGGGCTGCTGCGCCGGTGGATATGCTTGCGGCGGGGCCGCGGGCGGTGGCGGCGGATAATACGGTTGCTGCGGCGGCGCCGCTTGCGGGGGTGGCAGTGGCGCGCCGCGCGAGGGTGTCAGCGCACCGCCCAGCCACGTATCCTCACCGCTGGGTGGAGGTGCGGGATGCGGCGCTTGGGGTTGTGCGTATTGCGGCGGCTGCGCAGGCTGTTGCTGCGGCGGATAGGGTGCCGGTTGCTGCGGTGGCAGACGCTGACCGAAAACCGTGTTTTCCCCCTGTGCAGGCGGCTGGGCCTGAGGCGGCTGCTGCGCTGGCGCCGGGGGCGGTGGCGCAGGCTGCGCCGCCGGTTTGGCCGGTTGTGGTGGCAGCTTTTGCCCAAAGACTGTGCGATCTTCGTCGTCCGACGCCATCTCGCCTACCGCTCCTCCGGTATCGCCCAGAGCTCAAGTTCCAGCCCCGGCCACGCCCCGGCAAAGTGCATCCCCATCGCAGGCGCGCTGGAAAAGTCGCGCCACAGCGGGCTTTGCTTGTCCACGATGAAGTAGACGTGGTTGGCCACAACGCGGATCTGCGGTGGCGGGTTCGGGACATGGACCAGCTGAATGCCGGGCATGTTGTTCACAATGATCTCTTTCATCCGCGTGGACGGCGCCACCTTGCACAGCTGCGGAAACTGCTGCTGGATCTGCGTCAGCGGCAAGGCTGCTGCGACCTCGATGATAAAGCTTGCGTTGGCAAAGAGGTTCGGATCCTCGACCATCGCGAGAAAGCTGTTCTCGCGCCGTTGCTCCAGCGTCAGGCGCAGGGCGCGGCCCACATCGCGGCTCAACAGGCGGCGGATGTCATCGACCAGCGGCTTGAACGTCTCCTTGGGCTGGTCGTGACGATAGCGGCCATAGTCGCGCACCCGCCGCTCGCGCTCTTCGAACGTGGTCAACTCGCCCGCCAACGACACGAGCACCTCATACAGACGCTCCGGATGCACGGACGGCAGCCGCCGCAGATGACGCAACACGGGCAGGACCCGATTCAACACCATGAGCATCAGGTAATCCTTGTCCTGCATGCCCCCGCCCGATGTCGGATCAGCCGCATACCGCTCGAGCACTTCGAGCCGCGCCTCAACCGATCCGGTGACAGCCTTGAGGTAGCCTTCGTAGGCGCGGTGCACGCTCAGCACGAGGCCCGTGGGCGGCGTGGCCTGATCCAGGGTCACAACGGTGCCGTCGCTCACGTCGGCAACACGGCCCAGGCAGATGCACTGATAGCCTTCGCGTGGACGGTCGCGCAGCGTCAGTTCCAGGCGCGGCACAGCGATCTCGACGGATTCTTCGATCCGCGAGGCGGCCGTCGTGTCAGCCACCCCCCGCTCTTCGGCGAGGACGAACCGCATGCTGGCATCCTCGCCCACGCCGACATCGCGGTCATTCTGCGCCTGGTTGGGAAGCGTCAGCCAGATCATCTTGCCGACGGCATCCTCGGGCACATCGATCTCGCGTGGCAGCGGACTGTTGTGCGGCGCGTCAAAAGGCGTGCCATCCGGCATGATCCCCGACACCTGCTCCAACTCGAGCCGACCCTGCCGCAACTGCCCCTGATCAAATGACAATTCAGCAATGCCCCAAGGGAATGGTGTCATATGCGCAGTGCGCGCGGTGACCGTCCGCTCCATGTACCGGTCTGCCTGTTGCAGATGCTGGGGCTTGATGAAGAGCCCTTCTTTCCAGGCAACCTTGCTGAAACGCGACATAATTCGAATGGCTCCAAAATTCCGTGTCACAGCCCCGCCCGGCAGCGACGCGTCGACTTTGCGATTATGTGACAGAAGGGTCAAGCGATACACGCCTTTCCAAGGGTTTATCCCGTGCTCTTGGGAATAAACACCTGACCAGGCATTTGCATTCATTTGGCGGGGCGCCTCTGCGCCTGCGGAACGTCGTCCGGGCCATGTCTTTCTGCCACAGTCCGTAAACTATTGTGCACGCTCGCTTCACGTGCATTTGAACCAACGGCAAAAAAGTGCTCATGTCCCATCCAACGGGATTCTAAATTTTGGGTATTGTCATGGCCGTTCAAACTTCTGCATTGCATCCGCGCCGCGCTTTGGGGATCCGCGCAACGGCATTGGGATCCACCATATTGATCTCACTGCTCGCCGCGCCGGCCAGCGCGCAGCAGACATTCACGGGCGCGACGGACCAGAACTGGGACACGACAACCAATAACTGGAACCCCGGTCCAACCTTTAGCAATAACGACGACGCGCTTTTTGACACGGTTGGTGGCGCCGTCGACATCACCGAAGGCGGCGGCATCACCGCGGGCGAAGTTGACGTGAACAATGGTGCAAGCGGCCTTACCGTGACGGGCAACGATCTGACCGTGAATGGCAACATCACGGTGAACGGCGCCGCGACGACCGCCGACATCCAGGCCAACATCACCGGCGATGCCAACGCTGATGGTGACGGGCAGTTGACGCTGTCGGGCTCGGTCGGCGGTACTGTCGCGAACTCGGGCACCGGAACAACGACGATCACCGACACGGTTGATGCCGTGAACAATACCGACGGGACCACGATCGTTGGCGCTGGCGGTACGGTCACCAATACGACAACTGTCAGCAACGGCACGGTCGAGGGCCAAGCGGGCTCGACATTCACCGGCGCAGTCACCACGTCGAACACCGGGACGTTTACGCAAAACGGCGGTGCGGCCAACGGCGGCGTTGTAAATGACGGCGGCACGGTGAACATCGACGCGGGCACCGCCGCGTCCCTCACCAATGGCGCGGGCGCGGGCACCAGCAACGTCACCGATGGCCAGGTCACCGGCACAACGACCATCGGCGGCGGCGCGGTCGTGGTCGATCAGACCACCGATGACGCCGACCTCGAACTGGTCGGCACGACCACGGTGAACGACGGCACGCTGACTGTGACAGACGGCGAAGTGGGCGCGGTCATCAACCAGGGCACGTCCGGCGGCGCGACCGAAGTCACCCTGACCGACGGCGACATCGCGAGCCTCACCAACACCTCCGGCGACGCAGCGCTAAACGGCGGCACCGTCACAGGTGCGACCACCGTTGCGGACGGCACCGTGACCAACGCGGGCGCGGCGATCACAACGGCGGCGACATCCGGCACGGGCACCTATACCCAATCCGGCGGCTCCGCGACCGACGTCACCAACAACGGCGGCACGGTGAACATCGACGCGGGCACCGCCGCGTCCCTCACCAATGGCGC
>ERZ1740067.991-NODE-991-length-20881-cov-7.459474_pt1 | contig 20881 bp, 15 predicted proteins | sample MGYA00581736_ERZ1740067 | MGnify/ENA primary metagenome ERZ1740067 (study PRJEB43018, sample SAMN04849236) | marine metagenome | isolation source: floating plastic debris | place: Pacific Ocean | collected 2008-08-27 | study: EMG produced TPA metagenomics assembly... | reverse complement strand
CTCTCTCTCTTCTAGGCTTAGGAGATTTGGGGCCCAGTGCTCTCTTTTCTTCGTCGGCAGCTCTCGGTACTGGCAACGCAGGTCAAATCACTATCGATGCTAGTGAACTACTATTGCGAGGCGGCAGCCGAGTCTCGACCATCTCAGAAACGGCTGGAGCTACTGGCAGCATAGACATTAAAGCTGAGCGAATTGCCGTTGAAGGCACAACACCTCTACTGGCAGAGTCACTTCCGGATGGGTCTACAAGGTTTGTCCTAGAGAGTTCGGCTATTGAGACAGACAACAGCGGGTCGTCTCTATCAGCAGGGCCTGGCAGAATATTTGAAGCTGACCAGGTTGTTGTTACCGACGGTGGCCAAATTGCCGCTGCGACTGTCGGCTCTAGTGACGCTAGTGACATTAGCATCACCGCAAACGAAATAATAGTCTCTGGGCGTGCAGCGTTGGCAGGGCCAGACAATAACGGCGGTCCCAGCGTAATTTCAGCTGCGGTTGGCCCTCAGGCGTTCGGAAACGGTAGCAAAATTGCGCTCAACAGTCGCCAGCTTTCTGTTCTAGAAGGGGGACAAATTTCTACAGGAACAGCTGGTTCAGGTAATGCAGGAGATTTAATTGTTAACAGCGAGTCTGTGCTGATATCGGGACAGGTGGAGCAGGGTAGGAGCGGACTCTTTGCCAGCGCAATTTTTGGCGATGGGGAAGGGGGTAACCTCACCGTCAATACGCAGCAGCTCCAAGTGATAGATGGTGGAACCCTCAGCGTTAGCAACTTTTCTAGCTCGCCCAACTCGCCAGTGCCGTCCGGTAGCGGCGGTGCTGGTGACCTAACTGTCGATGCCAGACAAATAGTGCTAAGCAACGATGCGATTTTGAATGCTGATACGGCGATGGGTGATCGCGGCAACATCACTCTCACCACTGAGACCCTCACGCTGCGCAATGGCAGCCGCATTTCCACCAATGCCAGCGGCCCATCCACAGGTGGCAACATCAACATCAACTCTGCCAGTGGCTTTATTGTTGCGCCTGCCGTTGAAAATAGTGATATCACCGCCAATGCCGAGTTCGGCGACGGCGGCCAGGTCAATATTGTTGCCCAGGACGTTCTTGGAATTGCGCCTAGACCCACCCTTACCGAACAAAGTGATATTACCGCCAGCTCAGAATTTGGCGCTGCCGGAGAAACTCAACTGGAAACCCTAGAAACCGAAGTTCGAGAAGACGTCTCGACGCTTCCCGAATCCACCGACATTCCTGCTGTTGCTCAGGGCTGTAGTGCGGGTGACGGCGGACGCTTTGTCCAAACAGGGCGCGGTGGGACTAGTACAACGCCCTACGGCATTCTCAACAGTCGCAACAGCTTATCAGATGTTTCCTTGCCCAATGCGCTAGCGCCCAATGCCACCTCCGCAGCGGCATCTTCTGCCGTAGATGCTGTGGTGCCGCTAAGCACGACTAACCCTGTGCTTACTGAGGCGCAAGGCTGGGGGACGAATGCCAACGGAGAAGTGGTTCTGTTTGCAGCCGATAGTTACCCGCAAGAAAATGCAAGATGCTTAACCTGGCAGTCATGAGAAAGTTGCTAAGTCGGATGAGGATAACACGCCTTAGAAAATGGATAGCCGGTTTTCTCACGGGCTGGCTGATCACCCTTACAATGGGCCATCCATCGCTGGCGTTTCTCTCTCCCTCTCGGTCACTTAATGCAACTTCTCACGTCAGTTCGGAACCGACACTGACTCGACTAGCCGCCTTGCCGATAGACCGCGCTATCACAAACGGGGGCCATGTTATATCTGATGCACCCGCTCACACATCGATTCCAACGGACGATATTACCGCAGGTATTGCTGCTTTTGAAAATGGACAATTTGTAGATGCGATCACTCACTGGCAAACTGCGATCGCTCAGCTTCCGGCAAACTCAGAGGCCGATCGTCTTACCCAAGCTTATCTCCTGAGCAACCTATCTGCTGCTTACCAGCAGATAGGCCAAGTTGACCAATCCCGCTCGGCCCTCAGCGACGGCCTAGAGATTATTGATAGTTGGCCAGCATCAGAGAGGGGCCCTGCCTATTGGGAAATATCTGCCCGTATCCTCAATACCAAGGGCCAGAGCCAGTGGCAGCAAGGGCTTACCCAGGAGGCTCTTACCACTTGGCAACAGGCAGAACAACACTATCGCCAAGCCACACCCACCGAAACATCTTCCTCAACGGCCCAGCCAGCCAGCTTGCAAGCAGGCCTTGTTCTCAGTCAAATCAATCAGGCCCTCGCCCGCCAAGAGCTTGGGTTTAACGCCCAAGCTGTGCAACAGCTCAATGCCCTCACAGCGCAACTGCCTGCCCTTAGCCTTAGCGTTCAGCTGAGTGCTACCAAAGAGCTAGGTAAAGCCCTGCGACGCGTCGGGGAACTTACGGCTGCCCAGTCTCTCCTTACTACGGCGCTCACCGTAGAAAATAGCAAAAACACCAGCATACTTGCCGAGCAGCGACAGGCTATCCAGTTGGAACTGGGCCATACCGCTCGTGCACTCAGCCACAGGGCTGTTGCCATTGGCCAGACCCGCCTTGCCCAAGACTATGCCAACCAGGCGCTAGATGACTATGCTGCCGTAAGTCAACTGGCGACTTCGAGCAATCCCTCCCTACGAGTCCGAGCCCAGCTCAATCAGCTCAGCTACCTGATCGAACTAGGTGAGCTATCTATGGCCCAAACTGTTTGGCCCGGCATTCAGCTGACCTCACTGCCCCTGAGCCGAGCCAGCATAGAAGCTCACATCAGCTATGCCCATAGCCTTAACTGCCTGCGTGCACCCACCACCACTGCCTGCACCAAAACAGAATGGCAAGAAGCAACGGGGATACCCACGCCTTCTTCACAGGCCTTTAGCGCTGAGCAGCAACGCACAATGCTCAGCGCCCTAACGACCGCGCTCGCGCAGGCGAAAACGCTAGAAGACCCCTTGCTAGAAGTGTATGCCATCGGTGAGCTGGGCCATGCCTATGAGCTTTCAGAGCAAAAAGCCGAAGCCATTCGCCTTACACACCAAGCCCTGGCCCGCCTAGAAGGCAAGCAAATGCCGGAAATCGCCTATCGCTGGCAGTGGCAGCTCGCTCGCCTATACCGAGGCTCATCAACCACTCTCGATCAGGCGAATATCGCCTATCAGCAGACCCTCAGCTCTCTTGCCGACGTCCGCCAAAATCTATTGCTTGTCGACCCACAAATACAGTTTTCTTTTAGAGATAATGTTGAGCCAATTTACAGAGAATTCGTTGAGCTGCTGCTCAATCCCCAACCTGCCAATTCTCCAGTAGCGAGTGCTTCAACAGTCGGCCTCTCAAAGTCCACAGCAGCACCCATCCCTACTGCGTTAACACCAGAACCCAGCCAAGACGCTCTCAAGCTTGCTGTACAAACCCTTGACTCTCTTCAGCTCACAGAGCTTGAAAATTTTCTTGGCTGCAATCTCTCACAGCTCATCAGCTTAAGCATGCCAGAGAGCGATCCAAACGCCGTCAAGCTATACCCCATCATTCTCCCCCAGCAGCTGGCCACAATTGTGGATGTTCCGGGTCAGCCGCTGAGGCTTCGCTCTGTCGCCGTCGATCAAGCCACGATTGAAAGTGCGATCGCCTCACTCAGAGATAACTTGGTAATACCTGGCAAAACACCCAGCGTCTTGGTGGCAGCGCAGCAGCTTTACAGCTGGCTAATCGAGCCGATTCTGCCGATTCTAGAAGCCAATCCGCAAATCGAAACTCTGGTATTTGTCCCTGATGGGCCTCTGCGCAATGTTCCTATGGGGGTGCTTTATGACGGTGAGCAGTATCTTATTGAAAAGGACTGTGCGATCGCTATTGCCCCCCAGCTAGATCTTTTTGCCCCTCACAACACTCCCCAGCAGCTCAGAGTGCTGCGCGGCGGCATCGGCCTCCCTCAAACTGTCCGCGGTCAACAGTTTCCGCCCATCGCACTCATCCAAGCCGAACTCAACCAAATCCCCGATAACTTCACGGTCTCCCAACCCCTTATCAACGAAAACTTCACCCAGTCCAACATCGAAACCCAGCTCGCCAAAGGAAATTACTCCGCCATTCACTGGAAAACCCACGGCGTTTTTAGTTCCAACCCTAGCGAAACGTTTTTGGTCGCCTACCAGGACGGCATCACTGCCAACGAGCTCAGCAGCCTGGTTCGTTCTGCTAGTCAGCAACAGGCTGAACCACTAGAACTTCTGGTCCTCAGTGCCTGCGAAACGGCTCAAGGCGATCGCAGAGCTGTCCTCGGCCTGGCTGGCATCGCCGTCCGTGCCGGTACTCGCAGCACTATCTCCACGCTTTGGCGAGCTGACGACGGTGCCAATACCGAGCTCATGGCCAGTTTCTATAAGGGCCTCAACGACGGACTCACCAAAGCTCAGTCGCTTCAGCAGGCTCAAAAAATGCTCCTGAATGAAGTCGGTTATCCGGCCCCTTACTACTGGGCTTCTTACGTGTTGGTAGGTAATTGGCTGTAGGGAACACCAAGAACAGGGAATGAAACGCTAAAGAAAAGTCTGTTAAGGCGGGTGATCGCTTACGTCCAAGTTCGCTCGCCTACATCACGCTTACATCGCCTGCTTGCAATAGCGCTCGACACTTTGCTGTAGAAACGCAACTGCCAAAACTCACCTTTAGTCACAAAAACTCACCAAGTTTTTTTGATGTTTCAGCTGGCCTGCTGATTTGGGCAGCATACATCGAGACAATTTGTGTGTGCTGCCCGAATTGTGGTGCAGATTGTGCACAACTTGATGTCGTTAATTGCAAGTGCGTTTGTATGACCATCAGCAGGCCAATTTTTAGACTAATCGGACCCTTGTTGGTATTGGGTGGGTTACTTCAGTCGAGTAGCTTGGTCAACCAAACTCGCATCGAGGAACAAGGAGACTATCGCTACATTATTTCTAACGGTGTTCCTAATCACCCGACAGGAGAGTTTCCTAATCCAGGCAATCCCAATAGAATTTCTGCCCAAAACCATACCTTTCGGATGCCTCTATATCCAGAATTTGCAGAGAGCGCTACACCTGTCAGGCCAATTTTTGGTGTCGCGCTAAACGGCGTACCCTTCGAGCCAGGAACAGCAGAAGCCTGGGAGAACGATCGCTCTACACCCTGGCGATTTGAAGCACTCACAGGCTTTATCAATCTGGGCGTTGATGAGCACAATGCTCACGTACAGCCAACGGGAAGCTATCACTATCATGGTGTTCCCACAGGGCTCTTGCATAGCGAGCATACGATGGTACACATAGGCTATGGTGCTGACGGCTTTCCTGTATATGGGCCGCACGGTTATGCAGATGCCAATGATGCAAGCAGTAACGTGGTGGATGTCCACAGCAGCTACCGGCTCAAGGAAGGCTTAAGACCGGATGGTCCAGGTGGTCTGCACGATGGCGCATTTGTGGGTGATTTTGAGTATGTGGCAGGACTGGGTGATCTCGATGAGTGTAATGGTCGATTTGGGGCCACGCCAGAGTATCCAGAAGGGACATATCACTACTACATTACTGAGTCTTTTCCCTTCATTCCTCGCTGTCTCAAGGGAACGCCAGATGAAAGCTTTTTACGTCGCGGTGGACGAGGTGATGGGCAATCTGGCAATCGTCCGTCGGGTAGTCCGCCAGGTAGGCATGGTAATCAGCGACCGGGCGGGCCGCCGCCGGGAGGACATCCACCGGGAGGGCGTCCGTCAGGACCACCCACTGGAAGTATGCCAGGCGGCCATTCGGGCAGCGACTACGAACCGACCTTCCCAGATTCACAATGAGGGTGTCTTTGCGCTGCTCTGTATGTAGCCTAAATCGCTACAAATTAAAGTCACTGTAGCGCTATATCACAGACGTTAATCACGTTAGAGATTACACGAAAATCCCTGTTGCTCACTGCATTTGCCCCTTTCCGTACAGTCACTTAGGAGCCATGAAGTTGACCAGATTATTTGTGTTGATCGGCAGCACTTTTCTGCTACCGTTGCTGAGTTTTATTATCAGTTCTGCAATATGCGAAAAGCCTGTTCTGGCAGACTCTCTTGATGAGCATGGAAAACCGCAAGAAGTACTGCACCAACCTTTAGGAGAAAGCCCCCATGTAGAAGCATCCCCTCAATCAGCCGAATCTGCGTTGGGGGGTAGTGTTGAGCTCATCCATCATCGCTTACCGATTGAGTCTATTCGCTCTACGTTAGATATTCGAGCTGAAAGCGATGCTTTTCGATCGCTACAACTCTATGTTCCAGAGATGGAGAAAGATGCGTTTACACTCTCTCTGCGGCATGCACTTACAAGAACACCAGAGTCAGAATTTTCTTTATCTTTAGGATTTTCATATCTTGATGAATCCCTGATTTCAGCGCCTCCCAGCCCATCCTCTACGGGTGGGCCAGTGTCTGGGCCGCCGCCACCTACTCCACCTTTCCCAGATTCTGACGAAGGCGAAGGCAGTTCAGACTCTCCTTCTTCTCCGCCTTCTAGACCCGACTCACGCCATAGACCCAGGCCGCCGTTGGCTGATGGACCCAACTCCCCTTCAGCCAGCGCAGACAGAGAGTCGGATGCTGTCATCGTTAGATCGCCAGCTAGTCCTATAAATCTTCAGGGACCGCCACCACCTAGTGCGTTTTCAAGCGCAACGCGTACGGGTGTTTTACAGTTTTCTCAAAATTATCGACACCGTGATGTCAGTGGTCGTTGGTTAGCGCGATCGCAGTTTAATCTGGGCACTGAACTTGTCAGCTCACCTGAGCCGATGAATGCGGATGCGCAGTTCTTTAGCTGGACGGGTCGACTGGAGCGCACTCAAATTCTCGATAGGAACCATCAGCTAACGCTTCAGCTAGAGACTCAGCTCTCACCGAACAATCTGCTGCCAGCTCACCAATTCAAAATGAAAGATCGACGGTTCAGATCCTTTGAGCGCAATGGACGACCCAGCGAGATCGCCGGGAATAACGGTGTTCGTCTACGATTAGAAGACCGTATTTTTCTAGTACGCAGCCATGATTACCCGCCTGCGCATACTCCGCCAGTTCAGGCTGACAGAAATGGTACACTCTCCGTCAGCCTGATTCCTTTCGTAGATATGGGATATACCTGGGGACAAAGTAACCCCAGAATACTGAGTGAACAATTCTTAGGCCGCGCAGGATTAAGTCTATCTGTGCAGCCACTGCCAGAACTAGATATTCGCTTTGACTACCTGAGATATTGGGGTGATTTGCAGGCTGATAGCAATGACCAAGATCTTTATATGACAGTTGGGTATCAGAATGCTTGGTGAAGTTATACTGGCTTATCACTTACAGACTTATCTGGATAGAAGAGTGTTCTTCAGCGTAGTGAGATATGGGCGTGCTGTTGATCGATAGCTGGTTTCGTCCCTCTTGCTTAGCGGTGTATAGTGCGCTATCGGCTGCTGCAACTAGCTGAGCACAGGTTTGATTTTGCTGTGGCACAGCGCAAGCAAGTCCCATACTCAGAGTCACAAGCTTATCTTTAAGCTTAGAAGCGTCGTGCCTTACACTGAGTGCTTGTACGGCCTCTTTCAGTCGGTGGGCAGATTGTGCTGCGCTGAGCACATCTGTTTTAGTTAGGATGACGGCAAATTCCTCCCCACCGTAGCGAGCCACAACATCTGATAGATGGCGAACGTGTTTGGCTAGTGCCTGGGCGACTTTATGTAGGCACCTGTCACCGGCAAGATGACCGTAGGTATCGTTGTATAGTTTGAAGTAGTCGATATCTATCATGATGAGGGCGATCGCACGCTTTTGAGCAGCCGCTCTTTGCCATTCCACCTGGAGTCTCTCATCGAAAAAACGACGATTGGCGACCTGTGTTAGCTGATCGATATTAGCTAATCTTTTAAGCTGTTTGTTCTCATCTCTGAGCTTTTGGAAGTTTACTTCGTAAGACGCCTGAATTAGCTTGTGCTGATTGAAGAACTGTTGGTAGAGCATGCAAGCTGGCTTACATAAATTCCCTTCCAAAACCACCAGTCCTAAACTAGAGAGCTGATGGGCGTAGGTATGTTTAACTTCGACGGGTTCTGCGGCTCGAAAAACATGCCTTAGCGCTGCAATTAAAGCAGGTTGCGTTTCGATGATACTTAGCAGTGACTGCAGGTGGTGAGTAAAGATGCCCGCAGTCGTCGCTGCTGAGTCTAGTAGCTGAGACAGCGAAATGGACTGGTTCGCAAGATTATAAAAGGCAACAGATAGAAGATAGGGATGCCCACCGACAAGCGCCATTAATAACTGCTGCTCTTCAGCACTGATAGCTAGCTGATACCGGTCGGCAAGCTGCTGCACTTGCTGCTCATTAAACGGACGGAGATGGACTGGCAGTCCCACATTAAACGGGGACTGGTGCACGTTAAGCGAAACGTAAATATCCGTTGAGTGAACGACAATTGTTCTTAGTGAATGAAACCCGGCATTAGTAAGGTCGCTATGGTGTTTGGCTTGCTCATACCAAAATCGCAACAACGGTAAAAAATCTTGAGCAATTTCAGCATGCTCAAACACACAGTTAACTTCGTTGAGTGCCAGTACGATTGGCGTTTTCACCTCTTCCAGTAAATATTCTTCAAAGTAGATTGTCGTACTCAGCTTAGCGCCTGTGTCATCATCCCAGTAATCCTCTAACTGGGATGGGAGACCGAGTTGTCTGGTGACTTCATTGCAAAACCAGCGTAAAAATCGCGATAGATCTGAGTAAACCGTAGACTCTGCTGTCTGAAAATCGATGAGAACTGTTCTATAACTCAGCTCTCGAGCATGCGCCATGAGTTTGACAAGTAGAGAGCTTTTCCCAATGTGCCTGGGTCCTTTGATCCTGGTTAAACTGCCTGGCAACTCAATATTTTGGATACAAAGCGCCTCTAGCGGAGGCCTGTAAATATACAGAGGCGATGAAAGTGCCAAAGCACCAGAAGGAAATTCCATCATTGCAGTGGGTAAAGCAAACTTCGATATACCGTGATGTGGAAAGAGCAGATAATAGCATAAACGATGTATCAACTTTGCTATCTAGCGTGGCGACTGATCCATAAAAGAATCTTAAGTTATCGTTTTTTTGCAATCTGGTAGTTTCCTGATTAAACAAAGATTGACAGGTTTTGCTGAAAAATTATTGCCGTCTGCAAGATAAATAGGTGCAACATAGGCAATGCGTACAAGCAGAAATGTCAGGGAGTATTGGGCCATACAATATCTGTTTTTGCGGAGGCATTATGAGGCAAGATTAGATATTAATAATTCTGTTGTTTAGTCTGGCTAATCGTCGATCGAAATGAACAGTAACTATGCAGTAGGTGGTACTAGGATCAATTTTATTGATTTTGCATATCAATCTGTTGTTTGGTGATAGCAGTGAGCTGTTCTGAAATATGTTCTTGAATTGTTGTCGCAAGTACATCTGTCAAACAGATGTCCAAAGCAATGACTCTTGTAACAGTAAACAACTATGGAAGGATCGAAATTAAGGGTAACTTGAACTCGGTAGAGTTGTGAGCCGATTGCAGCGATCTCAACTTTTTTAGAACCAGTCGTATCTTCGGGAGCGACACTTTCCCCTGTGGTGGGCGGCGTCCCTCTCTGTCTCGAATGACATGGATCAGCGGATTAGTTATCTAGCTGAATTGTGCATTTTAGTTGCTGTCGTTTAGTCTTTTAGACTTTGTTCTTGCTATACTGTTCTTTGACTACAACAAACCTATTTCGAGACTTGATGATAATTTGGTAAGACTTCACGGTTCAATCAAGATAGGTCAGACTAGGGTGAACTCACTGAACCTTGACGACTAGGGTAGAGTCACTGAACCTGATAGATAATCAAAACCGCTATGTTATAAATAACTTGATTAATATATAAGGGAAGCCCTCAAAATAACGGGTTAACAATGGTTTCTGTGGCAGATAATTCTCAGGTTAGGGCTTTGCTTTATCGCTGGCTCACGAAGCAGGTGCCTCCAGAAAAGCTGGATTGGCTCTCCGGTAAGTTAGAGCAGCTTGCAAAGGAGCATTCTGAGCGGCTGCTTTTTACGACATTTAGCGCCGTGCCTCGGTACATAGGAAAAGCTGATCTTCAACTTGATGAAGATGATGTAAGCGCAGCGGAGTCAGCTCGCTCAGGCTGGATGCCGCAACAGTGGAGCCTCGATCAGGTTGGTCGATCGCTGCTTTTACTTTCATTGTCTTCAGAGGATAGTGATCTGTATCACGCGAGGATAGAGAAGCTGTTTGGCGCGGCTGATGTCAGCGAACAGATTGCGCTTTATCAGTGTTTGCCCCTGTTTCCTCACCCTGAACGATTTGTCAGCAGAGCGGCTGAGGGATTGCGTACAAGCATTGATGCTGTTTTTAATGTGATCGTTCTAGATAATCCTTTTCCAGGAGATTATTTTAGCCAAGAAACCTGGAACCAAATGGTGCTCAAGGCAGTCTTTGTAGGCAGCCAGCTACATAGAATTCAACAGCTAGACGAGCGAGCCAACGCTGAACTGGCTCGAATGCTCTTGGACTATGCCCATGAGCGCTGGGCAGCGAAGCGAGAGGTGACGCCTGAGCTGTGGCGGCCAGTGGGGCCTTTCTTAAATGAGCAGGGTCTGAGTGATTTGGAACAGGTCTTTGAAAAATCGGATAAAGTTCAACGACTGGCAGCGGCCTTGGCCTGTACCCAATCATCTCTTCCATCGGCGAAAGCGATGATGGAACGCTACCCGGATGTGCGTGAAGAAGTTGAGATAGGCCAGCTGAACTGGTCTCGGTTTAGTGAGCAGTACTTAGCCACGTAGCCATTTTCTAGTCTGTATAAAGTTTGTCCACCGATGTATAAAGTTTGTCTGCTGATAGGCAGATGAGGATACATCTAACTCATTTAATGCGTTAGTTTTGGAGCAACATTTTACACCTATGTCTGGGAATACCTGTATCTGAGAATATGGCTGACAGTACGTCGATGTTTATTGATCCTCATATTCATATGACAGCGCGCACCACATACGACTATATGGTGCTGAGAGAGTACGGCGTGAGAGCCATTATTGAGCCTTCGTTTTGGATGGGTCAGCTGCGTACAAGCTCAGGTAGTTTTAAGGACTATTTTAGTAGTCTGGTTGGCTGGGAAAGGTTTCGCGCTGCGCAGTTTGGTATTCGTCACTACTGCACGATCTCCTTAAACCCTAAGGAAGCGAATAATCCGGAAATTGCAGACGATGTCATGGAGCTGTTGCCGCTGTTTGTCTGTAAAGAAGGTGTGGTTGCCGTCGGCGAAATTGGCTATGACGAGATGAGTGAGGCTGAGGATAAGTATTTTCGTCTTCAGCTGGAGCTAGCAAAAGAGGTGGATAAGCCTGTACTCGTGCACACCCCTCATCGGAATAAAAAAGAAGGGACGACTCGTAGCATGGATGTATGCATAGAGCACGGCGTCGATCCTTCTATGGTGATCATCGATCATGCCAATGAAGAGACTGCAAAGGAGATTCTTGATAGAGGATTTTGGGCGGCTTTTTCGATATATCCGAAGACGAAAATGGGCAATCGGCGAATGGTGGAGCTGGTGCGACAGTATGGATGTGATCGCATCATTGTTGATAGTGCCGCTGATTGGGGAATGAGCGATCCGTTGGCGGTGCCTAAAACTGCTCAGCTGATGGCTGAAATGGGGATTCCTGAAGACCACATTCAGAAGGTTTGTTATGAAAATGCGCTGACTGCCTACGGTCAAAGCATGGAGATACAGGAAACTGACTGGACAGATCCTCCTGCGATTGACCAACGGCAGCTTTACGATGGCAACTCTGTTTTACGGGGACAGCAGCCTGTAGTTGAGTCGGATAAGATAGCGTCTTTATTGATAGAGTAGGCTTCTCTCTTCACGAGTATGGTTGTTTCCTCGTCGAAGGCAGGTTCTGTGATTGATTCTGTTATCGCTTGTTTGCAAATGATGCGGCCTGCGAACATTTTGACGGCTTGGGCCGACATTTTGTTGGGCTATGCGATTTCTGGCGCTGCACTGGTCAGTTTGTCGACTTCGTTCTCGTTCGCAACTGCTGCACCTCTGGGCTGGCTTTTGCTAGCGACTAGCGGGTTGTATGGCGGCGGCGTGGTGTTTAATGACGTGTTTGATGCCGAGCTAGATGCGGAAGAGCGGCCAGAACGGCCGATTCCCTCTGGGCGGGCTTCTATGACAGCAGCGATCACGCTTGGTAGCAGCCTGCTCGGCATCGGCATAGTCGCAGCGGCGCAGGTGTCTTTGCTTAGTGCCGCGCTGGCTGGTTTTATTGCAATCGCTGCGCTTAGCTATGATGCGATCGCAAAGCACAGTGTGTGGCTAGGTCCGCTCAATATGGGCCTTTGTCGAGGCGCGAATCTACTGCTAGGCGTTAGCGTTTTGCCGATTGCCGTACAAACCTACTGGCTTTTGGCGATTATCCCTATTGTGTATATCGCGGCGATTACGATGATTAGCCGGGGTGAGGTACATGGGGGCGATCGCTCCGCTGGAACAACTGCTGTCATGATGCTGGTTGTGGTTACTGGTGGAATGTTTGGTCTGAGTTATTTCCCTAGCTATCACTGGGCGCAGGTACTCCCCTTTGCTGGACTGTTTGCAGGCTTAGTCTTTCCTGCATTTGTCCGGGCCGCGATTGAGCCAACGGCAGAACAAATTCGTGGCGCCGTCATGACAGGAATTATCTGTCTGATTGTTTTAGACGCTGCGATCGCCGCCGGATTTAGCAATTGGATATATGGTCTTTGCATCCTGGCACTCCTCCCTCTATCAAAGGGTTTAGCCAAGGTGTTTGCTGTTACCTAGTTGGATTGTAGATAGCCTGCGAATGCTAATTTTTACGCCTGCTTTGTTTAATTCTTTTGACCAGTTCTAATCCGTTCAATCTCACTTTACGAATTATCTTTTGACCTATGAGTCCTACTGCCACATCTGAATCGCACAAAACAAAATCGCAGAAAGTAAGATCTCAAATCTCTAAATCTCAGATCTCCAAATCGCAGCCTCCTTTTCAACTGAGATCTAAATTTCAGACAATACGGCAAGATTTTGCTGTCCGCTTCAATTACGATGTGCATTTTACCCGAGGCCTTTTTCATATAGAAAATCCGCTTTTGGCAAATGTATTGATTCAACGTAAAACGTCTTCCAATAAAGTTTTGGTTGTGGTCGATTCTGGCGTTTTGTCCGCTTATCCAAGCCTTTTAGATCAGTTGAAAGCCTATGCAGAGCTGTACTCGCAGGCGATTACCTTAGTTGAAGAGCCGATGGTGGTACCGGGAGGAGAAATCTCGAAACAGAGTGCTCAGTGGGTCGAAAATATTCAAAATACGGTGCATCGGAGTGCGATTTGTCGCCATTCCTACGTGATGGCAATTGGGGGTGGTGCCGTGCTGGATATGATTGGTTATGCCGCTGCAACAGCGCACCGAGGTGTCCGGTTGATTCGTGTGCCGACGACGGTGCTCGCACAGAATGATTCTGGAGTAGGAGTCAAAAATGCTATCAATGCCTTTGGCAAGAAGAATTTTCTGGGAACATTCGCACCACCGGAATTGGTCTTAAATGACTTTGACTTTCTGGAGACACTGGGTCAGCGTGACTGGCTCTCTGGTATTCCTGAAGCGTTTAAGGTGGCGCTGATCAAGGATGCAGATTTCTTTGGTTTTATTGAGGACGCTGCTTTAGCTCTCTCAAAGCGCGATATGGAGGCGATGGAGATGCTGGTGTATCGCTGCGCCAAGCACCATGTAGAACACATTGGCGGCTATGGCGATCCGTTTGAAAAAGGCTCATCTCGTCCCCTAGATTTTGGCCATTGGGCTGCCCATAGATTGGAGCACATCACAGAATATAGATTACGTCATGGCGAAGCGGTCGCTATCGGAATTGCGCTTGACAGCACCTACTCATATCTCAAAGGATATTTGCCTGAGGAAGATTGGCAGCGAATTCTAGGGACTATTCAAACGTTAGGATTTTCATTATACGCGCCGGAACTGAGCAGCCATTTAGATGACCCGACGCATCCGGATTCTATTTTTCGAGGGCTGAGTGAATTTAGAGAACATTTGGGTGGGGAGCTAACGATTATGCTGCTAGATGCGATTGGTCATGGGTTTGAAGTGCATGAGGTTGATTTTGAGCTATATAAGCAGGCGATCACACTCTTGCAAGCAGCATAAGCTTGGAATGATTACCCCATGAAGCTAAAGAACAGTCTCCATCTTACTTACTGCTCGAATATACACCCTGGTGAAACTTGGCTGGAAGTCAAGAAAAATCTTGAAACCTATTTGCCGGCGTTGAAACGGCAAATTTCTCCGAATGCGCCCTTTGGCGTTGGCCTTCGTCTTTCTAACCTGGCTTCACAGGAGCTGTTGACACAGAATGCTTTAGCCGAGTTCAAAGATTGGCTAGTTGAAAACGATTTTTACGTTTTTACGATGAATGGCTTTCCCTATGGGGGATTTCATCATCAGCGGGTGAAGGATGACGTCTATGCACCAGACTGGTCTACCCCAGAGCGGTTGAGCTACACCCAGCGCCTAGTCAATATTCTTTCGGTGCTTTTGCCTGAAGGCGTAGAAGGGGGCATTTCAACGGTGCCCATTTCATACAAGCCCTGGTGGGAAGGCGATCGGGAAAAACTGGAGACTGTTTTTACGGTCAGTACTCAGCAGCTGGCTCAGCTCACTGCTGATTTGATTGCGATCAGACAAAATAGTGGGCAGCTCATACACATTGATTTGGAACCTGAACCGGACGGTCTGCTGGAAAACGCTGCCGAGGTAATTGATTATTTCCATCAATGGCTGCTGCCGATGGGCGGCGATTGGCTCTCAAAAAAGTTAGGGATATTGCCTGCTCAGGCTGAGCAACGGCTGAAGGAGCACATTCGAGTTTGTTATGATACCTGTCACTTCGCAGTTGAGTATGAACATCCTCGTCAGGTATTTCAGAAGTTTCGCGAGGCTGGTATTAAGGTTGGCAAGGGTCAGCTAAGCGCTGCGCTACGTCTTGATTTGCCAGCTGATACTAACCAGCGTCAGTGGCTGTCAGAGCAGCTGGCTCCTTTTGCTGAGTCTACTTACTTACACCAGGTGATTGCGCGCAGCGCTAAAGGGAAGTTACAGCGCTACCGCGATCTGCAAGCGGCGCTGCCCCATTTTTTAACTAGCCAAGCCGAAGAGTGGCGCACTCACTTTCATGTGCCTATTTTTATTGATCGCTACCAAGCCTTTCAGTCGACTCAGTCTGACATTACTTCATTTTTAGAGACTTTAAAGGAGAATTCGGACTGTCAGCACCTTGAGATTGAGACTTATACCTGGGACGTTTTGCCACCAGAAATTAAACTAAACATGGCGATGTCCATTCAGCGAGAATATGAGTGGACGATAGCAGCGATCAAGAAAACGTTTGAGGTGTGAGTGAGTAGAGGGTGTGAGCATGAAGAAGACTGTTGTACTAAATGTTGTTGGGTTAACTAAAAACTTAATCGGCAAACATACGCCTTATCTGGCCCGCTGGTCGACTCAGGGGGCACAAGCGGCCATTAAGCCTGTTCTACCGGCAGTGACTTGTAGTGTGCAGTCAACCTATTTGACAGGAAAGTACCCCAGCGAACATGGCGTTGTTGCGAATGGCTGGTATTTTCGAGATGACTGTGAGGTCAAGTTTTGGCGGCAGTCGAACAAACTGGTGCAGGCTCCTAAAATTTGGGACATGGCGCGTGAGATGGACTCGACGTTTACCTGCGCTAATTTGTTTTGGTGGTACAACATGTACTCGAGCGCAGACTATGAGGTGACGCCTCGTCCGATGTATCCGGCAGATGGTCGCAAGCTTCCGGACATTAACACTAAGCCTGCTGATTTACGCTTTCAGCTACAGGCAGAGTTGGGACAGTTTCCACTCTTCAAATTTTGGGGGCCCGTGACCTCAATTGAGTCTAGTCGGTGGATTGCAAAGGCATCGAAGTGGGTAGATGCAAAGCGCAATCCTACGCTAACGCTAGTGTACTTACCTCATCTAGACTACTGCTGTCAGAAAATGGGCACCCATCCAGACGATATTGCCACTGATTTGCAAGAGATTGATCAAGTTTGCGGTGATTTGATTGACTATTATGAGGGGCAAGGTGCTCAGGTTATTGTTCTTTCTGAGTATGGGATTACGCCTGTTAATAAGCCTGTGCATCTCAATCGAGTACTGCGAGAGCAGGGATTGGTTGCCTTTCGAGAAGAATTGGTCAGGGAACAATTGGATGCTGGGGCGAGTAGGGCCTTTGCCGTCGCAGACCATCAGCTAGCTCATGTTTATGTGAATGATGCGGCGGATATTCCTCAGGTTAAGGCTCTGCTGGAACAGGTGGATGGCGTGGATCGTGTTTTGGATGAGCAGGGGAAAAAAGATTTCCATTTGGATCATTCACGCTCGGGAGAGTTAGTTGCGATCGCAGACCCAAATGCCTGGTTCACCTACTACTATTGGCAAGATGACTCGAAGGCGCCCGATTTTGCTCGTACGGTTGATATTCACCGTAAGCCCGGCTACGACCCGGTTGAGATGTTTATTGACCCGACGATTGCTCAAGCGAAGCTAAAAATCGGTGCGACGCTGCTAAAGAAAAAAATGGGCTTTCGGACGCTGATGTCGTTTACGCCTTTGGACGCTAGCTTGGTGAAAGGCTCGCATGTTTGTGTTGGTCATGGGCCGGATGAGGGTCCGATGGTTATGACAAAGCAAGAGTAGTATCTACCGACTGGTCAATTCGAGGCGATTGATGTTTGCGATGTCATTTTGAATCATTTGCGAGCGGACTAAAGGGACGACACGACGGTCACAAGGTTGAAAGTTCTGTACAAAACTGTGACATCAACAGAAAAACAGGCTCGTCCACCTAAGCAGTCGCATGTCGATGCGTTAATGGGTTAAATATCGTTGCGGTAGACACTTTGGCCATCGCCGGGAAGGAAGGTTAGCTGGTAGGGGCGGACAGTTTGACCAACGCTGACTTCTACTTCGTTTCCCCAGACTTCTACAGCCATTACGGCTTCACCAGGCCCGCTGTAGTCGTGGTATTTGCAAATTTCGGCGGGGCGGTCGGGTTTGCGCTGGCGTTTGAGGGTGGCGGTGCCGCTCTCTTGGCGAATGTAGACCTTTTGCTGGTAGGTGACTTGGGCGGGGGGTGGATTTTCGAGGGGGCAGTCTTTTACGGTTTCGGTAAAGCTGACTTCTAGGGTGTCGTCATCTTCGACGGAGAGAAAGCCGATGCGATCGCCATCTTGCAACAGATACTCTATCCACTCCCAGCCATTATCGGTGTAGGTGAGTTTGTCTTCAATCACCCAGTCAATGTTGTCGTATTGCACAATGTCGCCCAGCTGAAGGGTAAAGACCGTAGGTTGACGGGTCCCAGACGAGGATGGACGAGGGTTGCTGCCACCGTTGAAGTACCAGATGGCGACGCCTGCGACGGCGATGATGATGAGTAGCCAGAAGAGATTAACCATGGAGAATTCAAGATGTGTTTAAGCAGTTGGGCTTCGACTCCGCTCAGCCCACGGGTGGGCAGCAAAAATTAGCAATGTACGGATGAGAAATAAAAATTAGTCTTTAATAAACTGACCAACGCGGATTGGATTGGTAGGGGACAATGACTGGGTTTGAAAGCTGGTTGATATCTACGTCTGTGTCGGTGATGTCTTTGGCCATGACGAAGAGGGTAGGGAGCAATTCAGAAGTGAGGAATTGGGTAGAGATAGGTAACTCGGTGTTGTCGAAAGTGAGCGGGCGGGCAGCGGCGATGACGAAGCCCCATGGGCCAAAGCTGGGGATGTTGACGGTGTAGGGGGCTGCGGTGAGGCCGGTGTCGGCAATAGTTTTGGTAATACAGGCGATTACCTTGGGGGCGAAGAATGGGCTGGATGCCTGGGTGACGATGATGCCGTTGGGGGTGAGGCGCGATCGCAGCTGCTGATAAAAGCCTTTTGAGTAGAGTTTGGCGATTGCAACTTCATCGGGATCGGGGAAATCGGCAATTATAATGTCGAACTGTTCCCTGAGCTGAGGAACCGTTTTGAAGGCGTCGCCATACTGAATGACAACGCGCGGATCGTCGAAGGCGTTTTGGTTGAATTTGACGAGGGCTGCTTGGTTTTTGGCTAGCTCGATAATGGCTGGATCGAGTTCAATGATGTTGACCTGTTCTATGCTGGGCCATTTGAGGACTTCGCGCAGGGCCATGCCGTCACCTGCGCCCAGGAGAAGGACGCGTTTGGGAGTGGTGCCTGCTTTCGTCGCTGCGGCGATAGCGGGGTGGACGAGGGATTCGTGGTAGCGGTATTCGTCAACGGTGGAGAGCTGGAGTTCGCCATTGAGGAAGAGGCGAGTGTCTTGCCCGTAGCGGGTGAGGATAATTTTTTGGTAGGGAGATTGCGATCGCCAGACGACCGGGGCTTTGTAGAGTTTGTTTTCGAGATTGGCGCTAAAGGGGAGGACGGCGGGGGTAATGATGATGAGTGCGATCGCGATTCCTAAGCCGACATAGCGCCAAGCGCGCATATTAGGAAAGGCGCGGGCTAAGAAAAAGACCATCCAAGAGGGAAAGGAGCCGATGATAAATGCAGAGGGGAGGAGACCAACCCAGGGAAGGAGAACGGCGGGGAAAAGGAGAGAGCCTGCGAGTGCACCGACGTAGTCAAGTGCCAGGACCCCTGCCAGCGAATCGCCGAGGTTACGAGCATCTAGCTCGATAAGACGAGTGAGCAGAGGGACTTCCATTCCGGAAAGTGCCCCCAGGATTAAGGTGCTGAAGATCAGGCCGATCCAGATAGGCCCATTGAACGTGAATAGTGCGAACAGGGCCAGTGGAACGAATGCGACCAGCGGCGCTAGAACTATTTCAATGGTGAAAAAGCTGTTGATTAGCTGTTTTTGCTGTTCTATGTCTGAGGGCTTTTTATTACCGGAATGATTATGGCCGGTGGCGACAAATCGGCTGAGATATGCGCCCAAGCCCATCGCTGCGAGAAAACCACCAACGGCTACGCCGTAGGCTAGCGCTTGAGCACCCACCAAGTAGCTGGTAAGCGTACCCAATAGCAGCTCAGCAGCAAGGCCACAGCCAGAAGAAACAGCGGCAGTGAGTAATAAGAGATGTCGCTGCTGGCGGGTAAGTGTGGTGGTGGTTTGGGGAGACGTTGTGATCATTTTCCGCTGCCAGGACCACCGCCTCGATAGCCATCGTAGCTGGAGCGGGAAGAGCCTCCACCGCCACTGGAGTAACCTGCGGTGCGAGGCACCGGTACGATGTGGGTGGTACGCACGCGGGTTCTGGCAGCGTTATCGACGTAGTTTTGCTGGCGTAGGGTAAGGGAGCTGGCATTGCCGGAGGCACCAATGAGGCTGAGGACAAAGATGCCGACCGCAAGGCCAACGCAGATTTTGTAAAACATGGATTTATTGTGTGTTTTGGCGTGTTTTTTGTCGGGTTGTTGAGGCGTTAGGTCGCTGAAGATCGATGGCCATGCCAAGAGGTTGCTTTTGCGATCGCGTTTTTAACGATGAACCAGAGACTGATGCAGGCAAAAAAGGCTGGCCACAAATAGGCGCGGTTGAGCCATTGGCGATAGACGTTGACTTCGAAGATAACGGGGACTTGGTCAGCGGTGATGCCTGTGGGCGGAGCAGCAGTGATGGACTGGCTGGCGACGGTGAGCTTTACTTTGATCGCGTCCGTGTTTGGCCAGTCTGCAATGGGGAGACGCTTAGTGCTTTCGTCGCGACGACTGTTGAGGTCTTGACTAACATCTCTAATAATGTCGCCGTTCCCGGTGATGATCTCTGTTTTGAAGAGGGCCTGTTGAGTGTATTGCAGCTGAGCGATAACCTCGACAGAAGGGCTATGCTGGTTGGCGATATTTATCAGCGGTGTCTCCACACTGTTGCCAGCTGTCGTGCTGACGAACTGTTGGGAGACTCGGCGACGCTGAGCCCCAAACATCAGTAGAAACAGTAGAAGAGCGCCAATGATCAGGATAGTGAGGTTCGCTTTTTTGGCTGATTCCATCGATAGGGGAGACATATTTGACATAGTTTTAGACGTTGCACTTGGGCGTCTTCGTTCTATAATCCCCACGATGGTCCACGAATCCAGAATTTAGACTAAAAAATTTAGATATTTCCTTAACCCTCTTTTTTCCCGCACTTGTTTATGTCTTCGAATACGTCTAAGCATTTTTTCTATCCGGTGACGTCGTGGCTGACGCTGAGTCGGTTTGATTTGTATCAATGGCGGGAGGTTAGCTGGCTGCACAGGATACTGCGTCCGCTGCGAAGCTGGAGACTAGGAAGCTGGCTGCTGGCTTGGGGGGATGGAATTGCCTGGGTGTTCGCAGCGGTGCTGATAGCGTTAGCGCCCTACGTATCGACGACGATGATTGGGTGGCTGCTACTGGCCTGTGCAGGTTTTTGGATGCTGCTGACGGTGAGCGATCGCGCGGAAGGCTGGCTCACCCCTTTACACATTGCCGTTGTGGCGTACTGGGGAGCGATGGTGTTGGCAGCGGCGCTGTCTCCGGTGAAAGGTGCCGCGCTAGATGGGCTGGTAAAGCTAACGCTGAATGTGTTTTTCTTTATGCTGCTGGCCAGAATTTTGCGGATTAAGGAGCTGCGCTCGGGACTGATTTTGGTGTATTTGCTGACGGCACTGATTGTGTCGGTGTATGGCCTGCGGCAGTGGTTCTTTGGTGCGGATGCGCTGGCAACTTGGGTGGATCCGGAGTCGGAGCTGTCGGGGGCGACGCG